>ENA-OPNW01000092-OPNW01000092.1-human-gut-metagenome-genome-assembly--contig:-NODE-92-length-68502-cov-11.335311_pt1 | contig 68502 bp, 48 predicted proteins | sample MGYA00241540_ERZ501777 | MGnify/ENA primary metagenome ERZ501777 (study PRJEB25962, sample SAMEA2042615) | human gut metagenome | biome: human gut; feature: human-associated habitat; material: faeces...
GCGTTTATAGCCATAGGCGCCGCAGTCGGTCTTGTGAACGGATTTTTCGTTGCCAAGTTCAAGCTTCATCCGTTTATAGTCACTCTTTCGACCCAGCTTATCGTTTTCGGTACGGTTCTTATGTATCTTATGATAGGCGGAAACAACGGACAGACGCTCTCCGGTCTCGATCCGTCTTACACTAAATTTATCACCGGCACGCTGTTCTCGATTGACGGCGTTGCGATCCCGAAATATGTTCTCTATTCAATTATTCTGACCGCTGTCATGTGGGTCGTCTGGAATAAGACGAAGTTCGGCAAAAATATGTTTGCGGTCGGCTCAAACGAAGAGGCGGCAAGAGTCTCGGGCGTAAATGTCTTTGTGACTATTCTCATTGTGTTTATTCTTGCAGGCGTTATGTACGGCATAACGGGATTTATCGAGGGCGCGCGAATTGCTTCCTGCTCCGCAAACACGGGACTCAACTATGAATGCGACGCTATCGCGGCCTGCGTTATCGGCGGCGTGTCGTTCGTCGGCGGCACAGGAAAGATAAGCGGAATAGTTGTCGGCGTTCTGCTTTTACAGATAATCTTTGCAGGACTCAACTTCCTCTCCGTGTCCGCCAATATGCTTTATATCATCAAGGGTATGATAATCCTTATTGCCTGCGCTATCGATATGCGTAAATATCTCGCACGCAGATAATGAATGCTGAAACCGAAAGGCTGTGAAACCATGGATAACGAAAAAAGCACAATGGGTCTTACGACAGAAAGAAAGCCGGGAGGGCTTTACAGAAATGTCAAAATATCTGTAAAAACCGCCGATAGGCTTATACTCGTGGGTATTGTTGTTCTAATTGCCTGTGTAGTTTTTGCAATAAGCCATGCGGGTTTTACGGTAACTTTCGACACGAACGGCGGCTCTCAGATAGAGAATCAGAAGGTTATGCACGGTCAGCTTGTCAATGTTGAAAACGACCCCGTCAAAGAGGGCTATGTGTTCACCGGTTGGTACAGCGACAGAGACTGCACAAAAGCATTTGACATCAGCAAGGATACGGTCAACGAAAGCATAACCCTCTATTCCGGCTGGGATAAGGCAGAGTGACACGGATATATAGGAGAATCAATATGTATGTTGCAAACGAAAAAAGATACGACAAGATGCAATATAACCGCCTTGGAAAAAGCGGTCTGAAGCTGCCGGCGGTGTCGCTCGGATTTTGGCATAACTTCGGCGATAACGCGCAGTATTCAAACATGAAAGAGCTCTGCTTCACCGCATTCGACAACGGCATCACGCATTTTGACCTGGCAAATAATTACGGCCCGGCGCCCGGCAGCGCGGAAGAGAATTTCGGCAAAATTTTTGCCAACGAGATGAGGGCATACCGCGATGAAATGATAATCAGCACGAAGGCGGGCTATGAGATGTGGCCGGGACCCTACGGATGCCGGAACGGAAGCCGCAAATATCTTCTCGCGAGCCTTGATCAGAGCCTTAAACGCATGGGGCTTGAATATGTTGATATTTTCTATCACCACTGCCTCGATCCCGAGACTCCGCTCGAAGAGACGATGGGCGCGCTTGCGCAGGCGGTTCGCAGCGGAAAGGCTCTCTATGCCGGAGTGTCCAACTATGACGGCGAAAATCTCGAAAAGGCGTGCAGCATTCTTGAAGACCTCAAATGCCCGTTTGTGATAAATCAAAACAGGTATTCGATATTTGACAGAACAATCGAGAACAACGGTCTGAAAAGCACCGCCGCAAGGCTGAACAAGGGCATTATCGCCTTCAGTCCGCTCGCGCAAGGGTTGCTGACCGACAGATACCTAAACGGCATTCCGAGCGACAGCAGGGTTATGACCGACGGCAGATTTCTCTCCGTCAACGCGATAACCGAAGAGAAGCTCAAAAAAGTCCGCGCGCTTTCGGAAATTGCAAAGGAGAGAAATCAGACTCTTGCAGAAATGGCTCTGGCATGGGTTCTGAAAGACGGAATTGTCAACTCCGTTCTGATAGGCGCGTCAAAGCCGTCGCAAATCATCGATAATATAAAAGCAATCGAAAACACATCTTTTACGAGCGACGAGCTCGAACGAATAGACAAAATCAGTCTGACCTGATCTTTTCTGTAATCCCCCGTAAATGTGAATCGCACCCCGCTTGTCAAGCTGCAATGCCTGATAAACGGGGTGCGGTTTTGAACGGTGACAGTCCGCCTGAGATGCGTTGCAGGTTTTTTATTTGTCTTCCCGCTGTTCCGAATCTGATGGCGAATTTGAGCTGTTTAATTTACGGTAGGCTTTGGGCGTTTGTCCCGTTTCGTTCTTGAAAACGCGGTTAAAGTTTCGTATGGTGGAGAATCCGCATTTCATTGCGATTTGGGTCACATCGTCGTTGGTGTCTTTCAACAGCTCGCAGGCGAATTGAATGCGGTATTTGTTGACGAATGAGGCGAAATCCATGTCAAAATTTTTGTTGAAGAAGGAAGACAGATAGCTGTAATCGTAGCCGAATTGTTTTGCTATATCCTGAAGCCGCAGCTTTTTGGTGAAGTTATTTTGAATATACATTGAGAGAGAATTGGTGAGTGCAAAATAGGACTCATCAATTTTTTCTATTTCGCTTTGTTCAAACACGGCGGCGCAAAGCCTGTAAAGGACAGCCTGCTTTGCAAAAATACTTCTGTTCTCGTCCGTCAGAATATCAATGTCATTTCTGTTGTCAAACGAGAACCTCGTGTCGGAAAGTGATTTCATCTTTGTTTTTTCATAAAATAGGGAGACAAGATCGGTTGAAAAAACGCAAAGATAATCCTCGCTTTCTTCGGGTGTGCAGAAAGAATGAATATATCCGGGAAGGATAAGCATTCCCTCGCCGCTGTGCAGCTCGTATTTTTTGTTTCCCACTTCACACACCAGACAACCGCCCAGGCAGAACACAATTTCATAGTTGCAATGTGTGTGCTTTTGAAAGTTCAGATTTTTGTCTACCTGATTATAAAGGTACTCGCCTTTTACGCTTCTGTGTCCTTCATAAACGACCATAATTTAATCACCGTACAAATATATTTCCATTATTATAAAACATATTTCTTTTATAATCAAGATTAATTTTATATAATGAACATGGGATAAAACAAAAATATGTCTGTAAAGGAGCGCGATTATGAATTATAATGATGCGGTAGCGGTATACCAAAAATCTCCGACAAGTGAGACATTGAAGGAGGTTTGCAAACAGCTGTGCAGCGAAATGACATTAAGAGAGAAGCTGAAAATGCTTTCAGGCAGGCAGTTTGCTATGCGAAATTGCTATGACTTGCTTACAAAGGGCAGAAAGTACAACTACCGACCGTGCATTGCAGGCGGGATTAAGCGTTTGGGGATCCCGACGGTTGCCTTTTCGGACGGCCCCCGCGGTGTTGTTATGGGTAAAAGTACCTGCTTCCCCGTTTCAATGGCGAGAGGCGCTTCATTTAACGATGAGCTTGAATATGAGGTCGGCACAGCCATTGCAAAAGAAGTGATTGCAGGCGGCGCCAACTATTTTGCCGGTATATGCATTAACCTTTTGCGCAATCCCCGCTGGGGCAGAGCGCAGGAAACATATGGCGAGGATCCGTTTCTGCTCGGAAAAATGGGCGCTGCACTGACAAAAGCGGTGCAGGATAACGGCGTTATCGCCTGCCCAAAGCATTTTGCCTGCAACAGCATTGAAAACATCAGATTTTCGGTGGATGTCCATGCAGATGAAAAGACTTTGCAGGAGGTATATTTCCCCCATTTCAAGAAGTGCATTGACGCCGGCGCGATGTCCATTATGGGTGCCTATAATCTTCTTAGAGGGGAGCATTGCTGCGAAAGCAAGTATTTATTTACGGATGTCTTGCGCGATCAGTGGCATTTTGAGGGCTTTGCAATTACCGACTTCCTGTTTGCCCTGAGGAACGGGGAAAGAGCTGTTAAGGCAGGCATGGATGTCGAGATGCCGATGAAGATACTGTATACCATGCTGCCAATATATTTAAGAAACGGGAAAATATCGCAAGATGATATCGACAAGGCAGTTCGGAATGTTTTGACGGGCTTAATAAAGATAACACCAAAAATTAAACATCAGTCCAAGGATGTTATCGCCTGTAAGTCCCATGCCATGCTTGCAAAAAAAGTTGCGTGCGAGGGTACTGTCCTGCTTAAAAACAACGGAATACTTCCGCTTAGCGATGTCAAGAAAATAGCCGTCGTCGGGCGGTATGCCAACAAAATCAATGTCGGCGATCATGGTTCGAGCAGCGTTGCGAGTCCGTATACGGTTACTCCGTATAAAGGCCTCTGCAATGCATTCGGAAAAGAAAATGTTGTCCTTTGCGAAAGCCTTGATATATCGTCAAAGCTTGATGAAATCAAGTCGTGCTCCTGCGTTTTGATTTGCGTAGGCAGTGATTATAAGCAGGAGGGCGAAAATCTCGCGAACTTCTCAAGCAAGGATGATACGGCAGAAAAGGCGCACGGCGGCGACAGATATTCGCTGCGTATTCCGTCAAACGAGGTGGAGCTTATTCACCGCATCTGCGCAGATTGTGAGAACACAATCGTTGATATCGTCGGAGGAAGTGCGTATGTCATTGAAGAATGGAAAGACGAAGCGTCCGCTATACTTCATTCTTTCTACAGCGGAATGGAGGGCGGAAACGCGCTTGCGGATATGTTGACAGGCAAGGCGGTTCCGAGCGGCCATTTGCCGTTTACAATTGCCAAGGATGAAAATGATTATCCGAAGTTTCTGTTCCCCGGAGAAAAAACAAGGGTTATCGACTACGGCTACTACCACGGCTATACATTGCTCGACAAGGAGGGCAAAGAGGCTGCGTTCCCGTTTGGCTTCGGTCTTTCCTACACCGAGTTTGAGTATTCCGATATACATGCCGAAAATAAAGACGGTAGCATAGAAGTGTCGCTGAAAATCAAGAATATCGGCAGCTTCGACGGAAAGACGGTCGTTCAGGTTTATGCGGGAGCAAACGGAGATCATCCCGTGAAGCTGCTCAAAGGCTTCAAAAAAGTCAATGTCCCGGCGGGAAAAGAGATCGAAGAGACCGTGACTGTTTATAAGGATGACCTTAAATTTTATGACGAAAAGGCCGGAGAATGGTATTTGGAGAATGAATACACATTCTATGTCGGTCAGGACAGCGCGGACGCAATGAACAATAAGCTTACGGTCAGCGTTTGATTGAACAAATTTATTATATAAGAAAGGCAGACTGATATTATGGAATATTTTGATTTTGTAAAGAAGGTAAATTACGAGGGCGAGCAAAGTTCAAATCCGTTTGCTTTCAAGTTCTATGATCCCGACAGAGTGATTTTTGGCAAAAAGATGAGCGAGCATTTGCCGTTCGCCATGGCATGGTGGCACAATCTGGGCGCGGCAGGTGCGGATATGTTCGGCGTCGGTACGGCCGACAAGTCTTTCGGAGCGATACCCGGTACGATGGAACACGCAAGGGCAAAGGTGGACGCGGGCTTTGAGTTCATGCAAAAGCTCGGAATCAAATATTTCTGCTTCCACGATGTCGATTTAGTCCCCGAGGATAAAGACATAAATGTTACAAACGCGCGTCTTGATGAAATTTCGGACTGTATTCTTGAAAAAATGAACGGCACGGATATCAGGTGCCTTTGGGGAACGGCAAATATGTTCGGCAATCCGAGGTTTATGAACGGCGCCGGCAGCACCAACGATGTCAATGTTTATTGCTTTGCTGCGGCGCAAATAAAAAAGGCGCTTGATATTACCGTTAAGCTCGGCGGCAGAGGCTATGTGTTCTGGGGCGGAAGAGAGGGCTACGAAACTCTGCTGAACACCGATGTTAAGTTTGAGCAGGAAAACATAGCTTCTCTTATGCGCATGGCTGTGGAATATGGCAGAAGCATCGGATTTGAGGGAGATTTCTATATTGAGCCCAAGCCGAAGGAGCCGATGACGCATCAATATGATTTCGATGCCGCAACGGCAATAGGCTTTTTGAGACAGTACGGACTCGACAAGGATTTCAAGCTGAATATCGAGGCCAATCACGCGACGCTTGCCGGTCACACCTTCCAGCACGAGCTGAGAGTTTCTGCCGTAAACGGTATGCTCGGCTCCATTGACGCGAATCAGGGCAACCTGCTTTTGGGCTGGGATACCGATGAGTTCCCATTTGACGCATACAGCGCAACGATGTGTATGTATGAGGTGCTCAAAAACGGCGGACTTACCGGCGGATTTAATTTTGACGCCAAAAACCGCAGAGCGAGCAACACAGCAGAGGACATGTTCTATGGCTATATTCTCGGTATGGACACATTCGCTCTCGGTCTTATCAAGGCAGCCGAAATTATAGAAAACGGTACAATCGATGAGTTTATTGAGAAAAAATATTCTTCGTTCAGCTCCGAATTGGGTCAGAAAATCAGAAACGGCGATACGACCCTTTCGCAGTTGTCCGAGATAGCCTGCGAAAAGAAGATCTGTGAAATTCCGGAATCCGGCAGACAGGAAAAGATTCAGAGCGAAATAAACCGAATTCTGTTTAAATGAGGTGCGGCGAATGGACTGCTTCATAGGGCTTGATATAGGAACCTCGTCGGTAAAGGGAATGCTGCTGAGCGAAAAGGCGATTGTCAAAACGGCGTCAAGAGAGTATCCCCTCTATTATCCCAAAGACGGTTGGAGCGAGCAAAATCCACAGGACTGGTATGACGGCAGCATTTCTGTAATAAAAGAGCTTGTATCTGACATTGACAGAAACAGTGTTGTCTCCATCAGCTTTTCGGGGCAGATGCACGGCCTTGTCGTGCTCGATGAAAACGATAATGTGATCCGCCCCGCCATTTTGTGGAATGACAGCCGAAGCTCGCGCGAAACCGAATATCTCAACAATGTTATCGGCAAAGAGACGCTCCAACAAAACACGGGAAACATCGCGTTCTCCGGCTTCACCGCGCCGAAAATACTTTGGCTGAAAAACAATGAACCGAAGAATTTTCAAAAAGCTGAGAAAATAATGCTGCCGAAGGACTATGTGGCGTACAGGCTCAGCGGTGTGTTTGCGACCGATTGCTCAGACGCTGCGGGCACATTGTATTTTGACACGAAAAATCGCCGTTGGTCCGAGCCTATGCTGTCGGTGCTCGGCATAGGTGAAAAGAATCTGCCAAAAGTATATGAGAGCTACCAGACGGTAGGGACGCTCAAAAAGTCCGCTGTCGATAAACTCGGACTGAATGAAAATGTTAAAATAGTTATCGGCGCGGGCGACAATGCGGCGTCCGCCGTAGGAACGGATACAATTGAAAGCGGGGACTGCAACATTTCGCTCGGAACCTCGGGCACGATTTTTGTCGCAAGCGACGAGTTCGATTATGTGCCGAACGGCGCCATACATACATTTTGCTCCGCGGCGGGCAAATATCATTATCTCGCGTGTATTTTGTCGGCGGCAAGCTGCCAAAAATGGTGGATTGAAGGCATAACAAAATCATCATATGACGGAGGCTTCACGGAATATATTGGCAAAAGTCAGGTTATGTTCCTGCCCTATCTCATGGGCGAGCGGTCACCGATTAACGATTCAAGCATTCGCGGGGCCTTTTTCGGCTTGTCTCTCAATACGACAAAAGACGAAATGACGCTTGCGGTGTTAGAGGGCGTCGCTTTTGCGATAAAACAAAATCTCGATATTATCCGGGATCTCGGAATACATATCGAAACTTCAAAAATCTGCGGCGGCGGCACGCGAAATAAAGAGTGGGTAAAAATTATAGCATCCGTTTTGAACATTGCGCTTTTGCTTCCGGAGGTTGAACACGGAGCCGTTTTGGGTGCCGCGCTCTTAGGCGCGCGAGCTTGCCTGCCGGATGACGGATATGAGCGGCTGAAAAGTAGCGTTAAATCGAGCTATACCCGCATTTTGCCGGATGAAAAGCTCGTGAAATACTATAGCAAAAAATATTCGAAATGGGCGGAGCTGTATCCCAAAATCAAAGAGTGATATGTGAGCCCGATAAAATAAAAAATCAAGGCAGATGTATAATCTCTGCCTTGATTTTTTTAGCATTGATAAAAGCTTGCTCGGTTTATTAAGCGCTGAATGTCCGCGAGCTTGGATGTCGCTTATATTATTCCAAGCTCAACAAAATCACATCGTTTGTCTCAATGGTCAGTTTTATAATTGTTGAGCCGCCGCTTGCCGAAAACGGAATCTCTTCTGCTTTAAGGGCAGTTTTTGCTTTTATTTCCGCCACCTGACTCTTTGTCAGGATATCCGGGCTGCCGAGAGTTTCCCATTCGGATTACTGTGATTTTCATATGCACCTCACAAGAACTTTCACTATCTGCTTGACGCTGTGCTGAAGCGCGGCTTTTGATATCTCGTTGCGTTTGACAGCTTTTAATATCATACGGAAGTGTTTTTTGCTGCCGGGGGTGAGCAGATTCGTGCCGGCACAGACGCTTCTTATGCTGTCAGCGGTGTCATAGGATCCCCAGTCTGTCATAACAAAGCCGTCAAAGCCCCACTCGCCGCGTAAAAGGTTATTTAGCAGTGCGGAGTTTTCGCATGGATAGATACCGTTTACCGGGTTGTATGATGTCATGACACAGCCTGGCTTATACAGAGAGAAAGCTTTGTCAAATACTCGCAGATAAAGGTCGCGCAGGGTGTTCTCGTCAATTATCCCGTGCGCCGATTTGCGCTCGAACTCCATGTTGTTGGCGATAAGATGCTTGTATGTCGCTATAACTCCGTTTTCCTCTAGCCCTCTCGCCTGATATGCCATTAAAGTGCCCGTCAGTATCGGATCCTCCGAGTAATATTCCGGATGGCGTCCGCAGAGAATGTTACGGTGAAGGTTTCCGCCGGGACCGAGATTTATTGAAATGCCGTTCTCTTTTGACTCGTCCGCAAGTACTTTGCCCACTTTATATGCGAGGCTTTTGTTGAATGTCCCGGCGAGCAGATTGCTTGACGGAAATCCGGTCGTAGGACGGTTGAGATTGACGCAGCAGTTGCCGTCGCTCATGTACAGCGTCGGCACGCCCAGGCGCTTGCTTGAAGCGAGTTTTCCGGCGGCGCCGCTTTTGCCGGGACCCCAACAGGAGCCGTTGCAGACGGTAAAATCCGCCAGCTCTCTGAGCGAAAACTGTGAGACGAAGTCATCAAGTTTAGTCAAACCATCCTTGACATCGGAAAGCGTTATGGTACTGCCTCTGTATCGGGGCAGCTCATTATAAGAAGGTCTTGTATATTCGGCGTGAATAGCTATGGCTTTTTTAGCCTCAGTGATTTTTGTCTTGTCCGTGCGGACATTGCCGTTTTCGTCAACACCTGTTATTTTCTCTGCCTCACGGCAGACGGATACGGTTTTTTCACAGACTACATCGTCTTCAAGGACGAAAGAACAAATTGTTTTGATCTTGTCCGCTTCGCCGCCGACCATAACATCGTATTGACCTTTGGAGAGAATGAACGCGTGAATGTTTTTGTCATAGTGCGAAAAATCTTTCTGCGGTATATCGATCGTCAGCGTTTGGCGTTCGCCTTTTTTCAAAAGTGCTGTCTTTTCAAAGCCGCAGAACAGCTTTGCGGGTCTCGGCTCATTCCCGCGCGGCGGTTTAACATAGACGAGAACAGAGTCCTTTCCGGGAACATCGGAGTTATTTGTAACTTCTGCGCTGACGCGGAGTATGCCGCCTTCAAATGATGCGGAGGAGCGGACGGAAAAGTCGGAATAAGACAGTCCGCGACCGAAGTAATAAGCGGCGTCTTTTTTGAACGAGTCAAAGTAGCGGTAGCCGACAAATTCCTGCTCCTCGTAATATACGCTTGCGCCGAAGCGCTTTCCGTCGTCGGAGTAGAGCGGAGAGTTGTCATCGAGATTGATGAAGTTTTTTGCGGACGGCGAGTCGTAATAGTCTATCGGCCATGTGTCGGCAAGCCTGCCAGAGGGGTTGACTTTTCCGCAGAGAATATCAATAAGGCTTTCGCTGCCGCGCTGGCCGCTGAAGCCTGTCCAAATAACAGCCGACGCACCGAGACCGCGGATGAACCCCATCTCGATAGGATATCCGGTGTTCAGAATGATTATAAGATTTTTATACTTTGCGGCGGCTTCGCTGAGTGCCGCCTTTTCTTCGTCTGTCAGATAATATTCACCCTTTATCGGTCGGTTGTCTTTGTTTTCACCCGAGCCGCGGGAAATAAAGAACAGAGCCGTCTCGGCGTTATCGCGTATGCTGAGTGCCCCTGAATGTTCGACGGCTTCGGGAACGGTCAGCGTCCAGCGCGGCTTTATGAGGCTTGCACCGATTGCCGTTATACGAAAATCATTGTAAGCCCCCAGCAGTTTTATTGAGCTGCCGCTGCCAAGAGGGAGAATGCCGTTGTTTTCGAGCAGGACGATTCCCTCATCGGAAACCTCTTTTGCCGCCTGCTCATTTTCTCTGTGCAGACCGTCATCAATCGGCTTGGGCGGGGTTTTGAATCTGAAGGTGCAGTCGGGAAAACGTCTGCCGTCAATATCTCTATAGCCGCTGAGTTTTACGGTGTAGGTCTTGTCAAAGTCCTGAGCCGCTTCGCCGACGGGCAGGAGATATATGGGCAGGGGTGAGAAATCAAATTTGACGCACTTGCCCTTTGAAACGGGTTTGCCGTTTACCGTGGCTGTTCCGTAGCCGTCGTCGGCTATCATTTTTGTGCAGACTATGGGCAGGCTGCGGGGCGCTGCACAGTTCATTGCAAACATCCCGTTGTCTATATCATAAGGATTATATTTTTTTGCCAGTAAAGTGAAAAACATTGGCATTTCAGCTCAACTCCATTTTCAAAAAATCTGCTTTTCCTTTGCCTCGATATATGAAATACAGGGCATCGGTTTTTTCCTCGGAATCTATTTTGACGGAAAATGTTTTCCATTCTGTCGATTGAGAAAGAGAAATAGCTCCAACGGCTTTGTCACCGATTTTTATATCCATCCTGCCGTTTGCATTTCTGACAGTAACAGAAATGCAGACGGGCTTTTTGAAATTAAAATATTTGAAACCGATGACGGTGCCATTGGTAATTGCCGTTACAAAGCTTTCGCCGTTTCGCGACGCGATGTTGGGCTGTCTGTCTCCTTTGCCGTTTCCCTGAACATTTTTAGTGCGGCGGTTATACAGATTGCAGCACAGAGCGGCGGGATATTCGCCCGCTGCGGGCAGGGGAGCATCGACACCCTGTGTGGTTATCTCAACCTGATTTATTGTTCCGTCTGCGTTTATTGTTACGGGCTCCGCGCAGGCCTGGCGGGAGAAATCCGTATTGTTCGTGCAGCGGTGATAGAAAACATAATATTTTTCGTTTATCTGTTCTATCGAGCCGTGTATCGTCCCTGCGGGGGCTTTTCGCTGCTTGTTGCCGCGATAGCCGAGGTCGCTGTTTGAAATAATAACGCCGCGATATTGAAAACCTCTGTCCGGAAAATTGCTTGTCGCGTAGGCAAGCTCGTTGTTCTCGCCGGATGAGTATATCAGATAATACAAATCGTTTATTTTTCGTATGCATGGAGCTTCATAAAACGGGTGGCGATAAAGCTCGCTCGATTTATCCGCAGTAGTCTTGCTGTCGAGAACCGCCTTCGGTTCGCTCTTTACCGTGCACATATCATTTTCAAGTTCGACAACTGCGCAGGAAAGTATGCTTGGTTTTGTTTCCGTCACCTCGCGATACGAGCGGTTGGTCAGTTTGCTGAGCACAAAACGGTAGAGCGGAGAAAACACTTTACTTCTGAAATCTCTGCCGAGCCCCCATCCGTAATAGAGCCATATTCTGCCGTTGTCGTTTATGACTGCGGGGTCGTTTGTAAGAAACTTCAAAACCGGAGCGCCGTTTTTATATTTTATATCGCTGAGATATTCAAACGGACCGTCGGGACTTTCCGAAACGGCGACAGACATCGGACCGAATGCAGATGTGTTCGGCCCCGCAGCGAAATAGTAGAGATAATATTTCCCGTCATTTCCCCTTACGCAATCTGGTGCATAGTAATCTACAAGGCGACCGTCGCGGCTTCTCGGATCCTGAAATTTCAGGTAGACTTTTTCTTTGCAGCTCCAAGATGAAAGGTCTGAGACGGGAGCCGACCAGACGGAGTAATCCTGCACACAGAATCGGTCCGAGTTTTCGGCATCGTGACTGCCGTATAGATATACCCTGTCACCGAAAACATGAGCTTCACCGTCGGGAATATATTCATTTAATGGAAAAAGCGGATTCATGGTATTATCTCTCCGTTTGTTTCGATAATCTTTTTATAATAGTACGCGGAATTTTTAGGTGTGCGCTTGAGCGTTTTATAATCGACATATATGAGCCCGAACCTCGGTTCGTAGCCCTCTGCCCACTCAAAGTTGTCCATAAGCGACCAATGCTGATATCCGAAAACCTTGACTCCGTCATCAATGGCTCTTCTGACATTTGAAAGGTAGTCATTCATAAAGCCGATGCGCACATCGTCCCTGACTTCTCCGTCCGTTATGCTGTCGTTGTTTGCCATGCCGTTTTCGGTTATGATTATCGGCAGGCGATATCTGCGATAAAGGAACTTCAAGGTCCAGTAAATCGAGCGTCCGTCTATTACCCAGCCGAGCGAGGTGGTGTTGAGCTTTGATTTGTCAATGCTTTTGTCGCCGCCCCAGGCGGAATAATTGAATGCCTCATAGTGGTTGACGGCAAGAAAATCAAAATCTGCTTTAAAGCGCGGCATATCTTTTTTGTGCGTCGCGTAAATTCCGTATGCGGTGACGGGTTTACCCAGGAGAATGGGATCCATCCACCAGCGGTTGTTCATCGTGCCCATAGTCACATTGAACGATTTGTTATAAGCTTCCTCTATGCTCTTCGGGTCTGATTCATCATTGGGTATAAACGCGCCCGACGCGAAAGAGAGACCTATAAGCGGCTTCTTTTTCGCGTACTTTCTGATGGTTTCGACCGCCCGACGATTTGTGAGCATAAATATCTTCGTGAACTTCGGCAGGGCAAGATAGCGGTGCTTGAACGGCGTATGAACTCCCTGCATATAGCCGTTCATGAGAAAACAGGACGGCTCGTTGAAGGTTATCCAGTATGTTACTCTGTCGGACAGAGCCTCGACGACTGCTTTTACATAGAAAGCAAAGTCGTCTATAATATCTTTTTTCAGCCAGCCGCCCTTTTTATATTGCCAGAGCGGCAGATCCCAGTGGTAGAGCGTAACGAGCGGCTCGATTCCGTTTTTAATGAGCTCATCAACGAGATTGCTGTAAAATTCAAGTCCCTTGGGGTTGACCTTGCCGTCTTGGGAGATAACTCTCGGCCAGGATACGGAGAACCTGTATGATTTCAGCCCCAGCTCCTTCATCAGAGCGATATCTTCCTTGTACCTGTGATAATGATCGCAGGCGACATGGCAGTTGTCGCCGTTTTTTATTTTTTCTTTCGGAGCTTCATCCCATATGCTGGGCGTTCGGCCGTCCGAATCATATCCGCCCTCGATCTGCGGTGCGGCTGTTGCGGCTCCCCAGAGAAAGCCGTCGGGAAAAGCATTTTTGCTCACGAGTTATCCTCCTTGCTTGTGTAACGGTGAAGTTCAGCAGATTCAATTTGCCGGAGCCTTCGAAACGAAAATACAAGGCCGACTCGGCAAGAGAGAAACGAATACCTGTCTTTGTCCGCCGTGTATTTGGACGAATATCTATTTCTCCGATACAATCGCCGTCGATCTGTGTGAACAGGCGAAGTTTACCGCGTGCTCTGCCGCTGACAGAAGCAATGATGCCGGCGGCATCGGACAAATCAAGATATTTATAACCGGTAACAGTTTTGTCTTTTATATTTGCAATATATTGGCAGGGATCACATTCACGGTTTTCTCCTTTTTGGGTTATGTACGGATAAGAGCGCTTGTTGGTCTTTGTTGTTTTACATGCGCTCTGTTTTCCGTACAGCACGCAGGCAATCCCCGCTTCATAATTCACAGCCGTCCTCGTCGGAGCGGAGAGAAAAAGACAGTACCGGTTGAGTGTTGTCGGTGACTACATCCTTTTTTGAATTTTCTATTTTTATTTCATCAATTTCAAACATAGTGGTTCCTCAAAACTCGTTTATCGAACCTTTGGTTATTCCGCTTTCGTTGAATGAATCAACTGCAAAATAATACTTTTCTGTTTCTTTATTTAAAAATGTTACCGTATAGTCATTTTGACCATACAAAAGAATGCTGTTATAAAGCTTATCGGGGGCGATTCCGAGACGGATGCAATATCCCATAGCATCGTTTTGACTGTTCCATGAGAGCCTTGCTTCGGTGGCGCTTGTTCTCTCGGCATTTTCGCCGGAAACAGCCGAGGGCTTTTTATTATTGTCGAGACCGAATACTCTGAGCCCGGATATCGAAAAATTCTGCCCGTATGGAGCACTTGCAAAGACTATGCGGATATAACGAGCCCTTGCGCGGCGAGGGATGAGCTTGTGCGGAAAAACCGTGTTCTGCGTTTCTTCGTAAGGAGCCCAATCGGTGCCGTTTGAACTGTATTCTATTCTGTATTCATAGCGGACAAGTTCTTCTTCGATATATCTCTCCTGGGTGAACGTTCCGCCGTATTCTTTCATCGGGGCGCGCTTCTTTTTTGTGAAGCAGTCGGCAAAATTTACCTGTACCGCTTCAACATTATATTCTTTCCCGAGATCGACGCTCAGCCATTCTCCGCTGTTTCCGCTGGTTGCCGACCAAGCGCTTTTTATGCTTTCGTCAAAGGCGTTCTGCGGGTCGAATCCGCTGCGGCTTGAGGAGGCGTACGCCGTCTTATGATAAGACAAAAGCATCCATTCCGGCTCAACGGTCAGCGAGTCAAATTTTCCGTCAGGGATGTTCTTTGGATAGTCCGCAAAATACTGGTTGCAGAACAGTAATCCGTCTTTGTCAACTCCCGCAGGCCAAAGACCGAGACGGCGTTCAAAATTATGGTTGACACCCACGCAGACCGTGGAGGCGTGCCAAAGATTTCCGGATTTGTCGCTGAATGTGCTGCCGTGACCGGCTCCGCAGGTGAATCCGGACGGAACAATGGAATATGGATTGTGCTTCTGCCATTCGAATTTACTGAGCGGGTTATCTGAAATCAGAACCGCATCGCCGTAGGTCGGAAACTCCGTGCCGGGAGTTGCATACTGAAAGTAGTATCTGCCGTTTATTTTGTTGAGAAATGCGCCCTCGATAAACGCGCCGTCTCCGACAAACAGATTGATATATTTTTGCCACAGACTGATTTTTTTGTCGGCATAGATATCCTTGTTGTCTATGCCGTGGTTCTCTTTGTCACCGGACACTATCGGTACTTTTTTGCCGATGGGAGTCATCGTCTTTATATCCATCTCAATCGCGTAGATAGGCTCTTTTGAAGAACAGCCCCAATAGAGATACGCTTTGTTGTCTTCAAAATGAAGGTGCGGATCCCAGAATGCAAACGGCGCCGAGACAAGCTCGAAGCCCTTAAAGGGGTCGCGTGTGCGCAGTATCCTGCTCTTTTTTGAATAAGAAGAGGCGCAAAAATACAGCCATCCGTCGTGCTCACTCACATCGGGAGCATAGCCGTGTATTTCAAGCTTTCTGTCCTCGTGAAAGTCCCAGTGGAACAGGTCGTCCGAATAATAGAAGCCTCCGCACTTTGAGGTAAAAAGAAAATATTTGTTATTGAAGAGAATTACAGTCGGATCGGCCGCTTCCTTGTAGGCATATTTCCCGAACAGCGGATGTTGATATTTATATGCTATTTCGAGCGGATTGCAGTATAATTGCGCCATGTTGTTATTCCTCTTTTCCGCCCGTCACTTCTATGGAGAACGAGACAGGCTCTGTATTTTCGGAAGATACCGTGACGGTTGATTTGCCGTCGGCTTTCCCTGCGCGGAACACAGCGAGCGCTCTTCCGCGGTACGTATTATGATAAGGGTGGATAAAAACTTCGTCGGTTTTTGTCAGCGCGCTGCCGAATCCCTGCAGAGTGACTGCATTGCCGTCAATTTTTATGTCAACGCGCTGTTCCATATACGGAAGAAGGGTTCCGCTTTTGTCGGTGAACTCAATTTCCGCAAAGCACAGAGCCTGCCCGTTGGGGGGCAGAACCGAGCGGTCGGGCCTGACTGTCAGAATCGGAGCTTTTTCGCCGCTGATGAGTTGGGTGCGCCCCGCCTCGTTCCCGCTTTTGTCCAAGGCTATCGCAACGAGCGTACCTGGGGCATATTTCACGGAGAACAGAGCTTTGTTTTTGCGGACTTTTTTTGTTCCTATAACCTTATCGTTGAGCTCCAATCTGACGCTGTCGGCTGTTGTATAAACCTCTGCGACGGTCGGCTTTCCTTCAAAGCCGTGCCATGTCCAGCTGTCGAGCGCATTTGTGAACTGCCATGCGCCCTTGCTCGGCGTTTCTCCGCTATGGTTGAGCGGCCTGACTGCGAGAAACGGCTCGGTTTCCGTTCCCCATACGGTTCGGAGAAATGCCATTTGCGCCAAAGGCAGACCGGTAATGTCAATCATTCCCTGCCCGGAGAGGAGCGGAAGCCCCTTGTAGGACTGATATGTCCATCCCATGCAGGTCTCGCCTATGTAGTCCCATGCCGACCATACGAAGTCGCCTATCAGCTGCTTGTGCCTGAGAACGCGGTTCCAGTTATACGGCAAATCGGCGGACATAGTCTCTGTGCCTATCATCAGCCGGTCGGGATACTTTTCGGCATCCTTGTCATAACGCGAGGATGCATAATTTAGTCCGACAATGTCAAGGGCGGGGGATATATCGCTTACCACTTTTTCCGCCATATTGGTTTTGCTCAGTGCAAAGAATAACTTGCCGAGCTTTTCTGCCCAATAATTGAAAAATGCCGAACCGGATTTCTTTTCTTTGTAGCCTTTGCCTTCCGGCAGAGGTTCTCTTTTGTATTCCTTTTTGTCGCTGTAAACTCCGATGCCAAGACGCGCATAGACGTCGAGCAGGACATTTATTCCGCAAGTGACCGGACGGGTGCCGTCGAGCAAGTGAACTGTATCGCGCATTTCGGCGCACAGTTCGACTCCACGCTTAGAAGCCGTTTCCGTGACCTCATTGCCGAGAGAATACATTATAACGCTCGGATGATTGTAGTCGTTTTCGACCATTGCAGCGAGAACGGATTTGTAACCGGAGAGAAAATTACGCGAATAGTCATGATATTCTTTCGGTATATACCATCCGTCAAATGCCTCGTCCATGACATACATGCCTATTCTGTCGCAGGCATCGAGAAGTGAGCGGGAGGCTGGGTTATGCGCCATGCGCAGAGCATTGAAGCCCTGGCTTTTCAGTATTCTTACGCGGCGCTCCTCGGCGTCGGCAAAAGAACAGGCGCCGAGAACTCCGTTGTCATGGTGAATACATCCGCCGCGAAGCAGGGTCTCTTTTCCGTTGACAAGAAGCCCGGTTTTTCCGCTCCATTCAAGAGTGCGTATGCCGAATTTTTCTGTCAATTCTTCGCCGTCTCTCGAGACCTTACAGGTATATAGATACGGCGTTTCCGCAGACCACAAGTGAGCTCCGCTAATCTCAAACCGACCTTTTTGACCTCTGGCGGCAAGGCTGCCATCGCCGTCGAAAATCTGTATTTCCGCGCCGTCGTCGGTATCAACTTCGATAACGGCGGGTGAGATGCCGACTGTTTTTATCTTCAGAAAAGTCGGGGCATCTTTTTTTGAAATTTCAAGATATACAGGGCGGTATATTCCGCTGCCCGAATACCAGCGGCAGTTCGGAACAAGACTGTTGTCGGCGAGAACCTCAACGGTGTTTTCACCGACTGTGATTTGCTCGGTGAGGTCGGCGGTAAACGGCGAATAACCGTATTTGTTTTCTTTAACGGCTTCGCCGTTTACGCTCACAACTGCATTGCGGTATACACCGCCGAAGTGCAGCCGTATATTTTTGCCGATGTCACTTTCGTTGATTTGAAATGTCTTTGTGTATCTGTACTTTCCGCCCGGAAAGTATCCGCTCTGAACCGCGTTTCTGCACGAAGCATATCTCTTTTCGCCGAGCATCGCATCGTGCGGAAGACAAACGGAGAAGCTTTCGCCGTTTTCTTTTGTCAGCGTCCAGCCGTCGTTAAAATCGAATATCATTTGGATTCACCGTGTTTTTTGGCGAGCTTCGCCGCCTTTTTCTGTTCTTTCTTTGCCTTTGCGGCGAGATATTTGGCGTTTTCCGCCTCAAAGTCAAGTCCCTTCTTTTCACAGAGGGCTTTGAGGTCCTTTATTCTGTTTTCTTCGTATTCGCGCTCGTCGCGTTCTGCCTCAAGTCTGTCCAGCTCTTCCGGTTCGATCCACTCTTCACCTTTGGCAAGGACAGCTTCTCTCTTTCTGCGGAGCAGTTCGGCGGAAATTTCGGACATCTTCTTTTCTACATCCACGAATGGAAGCAGAATTATGAACGCTGTAGAAAGAATAATATCGAACAGATAGAATGAGAGGGTCATGAATGCTCTGACTTTTTCGTTTGGCATAACTCCGGCAATATCAACGAAGCCGAGGCGGAGAATAGCCGATTCGTATCCGCCGGCAAACGGTGCATATATAAGAGTCATAACAGCAGTGACAATACCTGTGCCGAGAAGTCCCTCAAGGCGGATATGCGACTTGTATTCGATGCTGTCAAATGCAAAGCAGGTAAGCGTTGCAAATATATATGCGTTGGGAAGCCAGCCGAGGTTTCTTAAAAGTCCCGCTATCAGAGCAGGAATCATTTTATCCGGGAATATCCAGCCGATGATGCTGCCGATAAGCACGAGCGAATATCCGCCGACGGTCAGATTCTTTATTCCGACTTTTTTGGATATCGGGTATATCAGGAATGCACCGATACCGAGCGGAACTCCTGTTACGATCTGATAGATCATCTGCATGAAATCGTTGTTGATGCCGCCGAGCATATATTGAATATAGAAATATTGAACGTTTCCGCCCTTGTAGTTGTCAACAATTCCTCCCAGAAGCCCAAGAAAAGTCAGAATGACCCAGTATTTGTTGGTGAACAGTGCTTTCATCTGTTCTTTAAGAGGAATATTGTTTTCTCTGTCAATTCCCTGTTCAAGTGCGATATCTTCGATAATGCGCTCTCTGGTGAAATAGTACTCCATGAGCACAAGCGGAACGGCGACTATCGAAAGAATTATCATAAGTATAGCATATCCTTTGATATCATACTGGAGCCATAACGGGATAATGACCGAAGAGACAAGCATTCCGATGAGTATGCCGGAAATGAGAGTCCACGACATTTTGCGTATAAAAGTCAGCTGAGCTTTCTCTTTGGCGTTGTGAGTTGAAAGAGATACTATATTGTCGCGGAACAGGTAAAAGTAGGAGGTTCCGATTGTATGATAGCATATGAGCAGGGTGAAGAAATAGTACCAGTAGTTATCACCCAGAGTATTTCCCGAAAACAGGAAGATGGTCGCCGCTATTGCAACGGAACAGAATCCGAAGATCAGATACCACGGACGGAGTCTGCCCTGCTTTGACTTTGTGTGCGAAATGAGCCACGACACCAAGAGACCTGTAGCGACGGCAAGAATCTTTGCAACAGTCATTACCATCTCATATTTTTTGCCCATTGCGGATATCATCGCGGCGTTGCCTTCGCCGTACATTGCGCCGACCTGTTGGGTGAAAAACTTTTCAACGAGCGCGGCGACAGTGTTGACAACGAGAATTAGTCCAAGAGGACCGATAAGGTGTCCGAGATATTTTTCTTTCCATGACACAGAGCAGGTTTTTATCTTTGAATCAAAAAACTTTGTATTTAGTATACTTTTTTCAAGCAAGGATATTTCTTTCATAAGTTCACCCTTTTATCAATATGTGCCGTCGAAGTGTTATTTCGATACTTTGTTGAAATCTATTTTTATAGTTGTTTTTCCGCCCTGTTCAAATGTTACCGGAACGGAGAAAACGCCGTTTTGACCTTTGAATGTCTTGCTTTTTCCGACGGCAACGCCTATGTTGCCGTTTTCGCTCTGGTTTTTGGGCGTGAGGGTCAGCTCTGTCCCATCATCATTGAGTTCCCAGTAGCCGTCGCTCCACATGGAATATTTTCCCGCAAACTGGGCGCAGTGAAGCTCGTAGATTCTGCCTTTTTCACCCCACTCGTTTGCGTCAGAGGTGTTTCTGAGCAGTATGTATGCATCGCCGACGACTCCCGCCCATATCTTGCTTTCGGAATCGGATCGCAGAATGTCGCCCTTTTTATCCTTTATGAAGGCAAACTTGCCGACAGAAACAGACGGCTGTTTTGCCGGGGCGGCTGTTGTTCCGCTTGAAGAGGCATCTGCTTTTGTCTCCTCAATGGATGCGGATTCGGAATCTGTTTGCGGCACAGTTGAGTCCGGCGATGCCGCAGACGTGTCCTCAACTTGAGCTTCAACGCTTCCCGAGGATGCGTCGGTGGTATCGGTTTCGATGTTCTTCTGGTCGCGGCAGCCTGCAAATAAAGCAAGCATCGCTAGTGAAAGAAGCGCGCAGATAAATTTTTTCATATATGATCCTCCTGTTTTTGATTTTGCTCTTTTGCTGTGATTTTAGACGCGGCAAACACACAATGCCCAAAATCAGTCAACAAAGTCTGCAAAAAATAATCATTATACATTGATTTTAATCAAAAACAGTTGAACGGTATTTCACTATCGGGTATAATATTATAAAATAAGGTTCACGGGGGTGTTCTTTGTGGATGACAGAATAAATAATATATGCAGTTTATTTTATGCTTCACATTATATACCGCTGGCGGTGTATGAAGAAAGGGCTATAGTACATATTTTTTCGTCGGCGGGCAGCAGTCTCGATTTGTTTTCTTTGTTTGAGGCTCAGTCGTTTTCCGCCGAGCAGACTATGTATATCCTGACTTTGCCTGAACAGGGGACATATGGGCAGATAAGAATAAAAAACAGCCCGATGAGAGTACTTCTCGGTCCGGTTTTTCCGACGCCTATCACGGAAGATACGGTTATGACTGTTGCGCGAAGAAATTTAACGGATAAAAAAGATATGGATGCGTTGGCGGAATTTCTGTATTCCATTCCGAATTGCTCATATAATCAGTTTGTGAACCTTACCGCGCTTCTGAATTTTATTATCAACGGTGAGATGTTTGACATTGCGGAGCAGTTTCTCGAAGAATCGTCGGATGTAGGAAACAAGCTTGCGGTTACATATACCGAGGACTTGTACAAATCACAGGACGAGCAGGTTCTGCACGGAACATATCAGTTTGAAAATATGCTCCTCTCATTTGTAAGGGACGGCGAGACAGACAAACTGAATGCGTTTTTGACCTCCACCGCGAAAACAACGCACCTGCGGGAGGGAAAACTTGCGGAAGCGCCGCTGCGTCAGGCAAAAAATCTTTTGATAGGCATAGCAACCATGGTCGGCAAGGTCGGCGCTATCGGCGGCGGACTCGGAGTTGAAGAGACTTATCGCCTTATCGATCTGTATATCCAGGAGTGTGAAAAGACCTCCTCAACAGAGGAGGTTAAAGTGCTGCAGTATAACATGCTTCTTGATTTCACGGACAGGGTTGCACAAGTGAAGGCCCCGCGGAATGCGTCGAAAGAGATATATGCTTGTATGCAGTATATTCAAAATCACACAAACTGTCAGATAGGAATAGATGATGTTGCGGGATTCATCGGAAAGAGCAGGACATATGTAACAAAAAAATTCAGGCAGGAAACCGGAGAAAGCATTACAGATTTCATTATAAAAAGTAAAATAAGAGACGCCAAAAGGCTTCTCAGATACTCTAACCGAAGTCTGTCGGAGATCAGCACCCATCTTTGCTTTTCAAGTCAGGCGTATTTCCAAACCGTGTTTAAAAAGTCTACGGGTATGACACCGAATGAATACAGGAATGTTCACAACGAAAAGTGATTGGAACTTGAGGAAAATCTAAATTTTAAAGGAAAAATGCGATTCTTAGCAGTTAATCAAAAAATACAGAAAATAATAAAGACGCAGTGCCGGACGCGCAGAATGGCTTCATCATCAAGCAGACGGTCGATAGGATAACCATCTGCGATAAATATATGCAAATAAAATTCAAATGCGGGGTGACATTCGACCGGAATATTTAAAATAGAAAAGAATGAACAGCGCCTCGAAATGTCTTATACAGCATTTCGAGGCGCTGATTGCGATTTTTATTTCGGATATTTCTTCAGAAAGTGGTGGAAATAATCACAACGATATGTTACAATTCCGATGAAGAGGGAAGATGAATCATAATTTTTTGCCGCCTTTTTCTTTTTATTGAAAAGATGCGTTGTTGAATATAGGAGAAATAATGTAATTTGTGCTTGAAAGAGCAGCTGACACACACAACAATGCGGTTCAGCTTTCGCTGTGCCTACTCACATCCACGTACTCTGCAATGAATATAAATTCTCAAGCATGTCTCAACACAGATTTTTAATGCTGTGTTACGGTGCAAGGCTTTCCGAGCCTTTTGTGTCTTACACGCAGCGGAAAGGAACGGTCATAACAATGAAAGAAAACCAAGAAAAGAGATCAAGGCTTTCCGGATTGGGTGCCACGCTTCAGCTCGGGAATAAGCCGCTTTGGAAGGAACGCGTGTCATATTTCTTCGTGAACCTCGGAAACATCCCTATAATGACCATGGTCAACGCATACCTTTCGATTTTCTATACCGACACACTCGGTATGGACGCAAAGGTCGTCGGAACAATGTTTTTGATAGCAAGAGTTTTTGACGGAGTGAATGACCCGTTCATCGGTTATTTCATTGACAGAGCGCCAAACTCAAAGTTCGGAAAATTCAGACGGATTCTTATTGTCGGAACGATCATCTGCACCTTGAACTATGCCGTGGTATGGATGGGTCCGGCATATGTTTCGGACTCGATGAAGGTTATGGTTGCCTATATTTCATATATGCTTCTCGGTGTGACCTTCCCCGTTATGGACATTTCACTCAACAGTATGCTTCCTGTAATGACAAACGATATGGAGGAGCGAAATTTCCTTGCAATGCTAAAAAATTTTGCTTACGGTCTCGGCGGTGGACTCAACCTCATAGCTCCTATTGTTTTCGCAAAGTTCAACTCTTCCGTCAAGGGCTATAATATTATGAATCTGCTTGCTATGGGAATCATCCTTTCGTGCTCGCTCGGCGGAATCACGGGCATTCATCAGCGAGTCGAACCGCTCAAGGATGCCGGATATAAAGCAAAGGATGTTTTAAGAATCATTAAATTGAAGCCGATTGTCGCTTTCTTCATCGGCGGACTCATTGTTCAGACGGGACTTGCGTTCGTTGCAACGTCGAATCCATATTATGCAACGTACGCGCTTGGCTCGATCGGAAAGCTCACGATTATGAATACGGTCGCAATTGTCGGCGGCCCCGTCTCATTGCTTGCCGTTCCGCTCGCGAAGAAGATTGGAAAGCGCAGGATTTATGTTTGCGGAATGATCGTCACGGCGATCGGTTGCCTCGTTCGTCTTGTTGCGGTCAACGACAAAACGAGCGGTCTTGTCGCCGCCTGCATCTCAAGCGTAATTTGCAGCTGCGGAACAAGCTTTGCACAGCTTTTGTATTATTCGATTCAGGCGGATAATATCGACTATGTGGACTACAAGCTCGGCCTGCGTGCTGAGGGCGTGATTGCCGCAGCGACCTCAATGATTACAAAAATCAGCAACGGAATAGGCGCAGCTTTTTCGCTTTACGTTCTTTCATGGACAGCAAACGGCGACGGCTCATACACAAAGTTAGGCCTCAGCCTTGCTGACGGCTTGATTCCGGGTATAGTGGTTTTTGTTGGTGCGATTGTATTCTTGTTGCTCTACAGAATCAACAATGCGGAAGCTGAAAAAATTCAGGTGGTGCTTTCGGAAAGACGGGAGACGGCGGAAAATGAAACTTAAAAATATCCGAATCGATGATCTGTGCGGCTTTGCCGTGACAGACAGTGAAAATCCGCGCTTCACTCTTGAAACCGAAAACGAGCTTGAAAACGCTTTTATTTCTTCATATTCCCTTAAGGTCAAAAGTGACGAAGCTGTCCTTTGGCAGACAGAAGAGCAAAGCTCTACTGTCGACAATATCGTTTATGGCGGAAGAGCTCTTCTCCCGTGCACGGTTTATACGGTGGAAGCGACGGTTTGTGACAATTACGGAAACAAAGCCGAAAAAACGGCGGAGTTTGAAACGGGCTTTCTTTCCGGTGATTTTCCTGCGGAGTGGATAACGAAGCCGAACTATCACGTCGGTTTCGGAAAAAGCCCCATTCCGCTCGTCTTCAAACGTCAGTTTTTGCTTTCGGGTAAGGTGAAAAAAGCGCGGCTTTATTCAACCGCGTTCGGAATTTATTCTTTCACGCTTTGCGGAAAAGAGATTTCCGACGACCGCTTTGCTCCCGGTTTCACGAGCTTTGAAGACCAACTTCAATATCAGGTTTATGACATTGCGCCGTTTCTCGAAGAGAAAAACGAATTGGTTTTCACCGTTGTGGGCGGTTGGGCGGTCGGGATTTTCGGCCTGAATAGAAGTAATAAGCTCGGCGCCGACAGGCTCGCGCTCAAAGCGCTTGTTCAAATCGAATATGACGATGGGCGAAAAGACGAAATTAAAACCGACGAAAGCTGGCTCGTCACCGCTGACGGGCCTGTCAGAGACGTGTCGTTTTATAACGGAGAGATATTCGACGCAACGAAAACCTTAAGCAAGGCGATCTTTGAAAATGCCGAAAAAGAGAAGCCTCGTATTTCTCCGCGCCTCGTTGCATCGTACGGAAAATTTGCAAAAATAATCGAAACGCTCGAACCGAAAGAGATTCAAAAAAGCCAAAACGGCTATATCTATGATTTTGGTCAAAACTGCGCCGGAGTTCTCGAACTTGAAATTAAAGGGAGAAAAGGGCAGAGGATAACCGCTCGACATGCGGAGGTTCTTTTGAACGGCGAGCTTTTTACAAAGCCGCTGCGTTCGGCGAAAGCAAAGCTTGAATATGTTTGCGGCGGAGAAAAAGAGACCTACTGCCCGAAATTTACCTTTATGGGTTTTCGTTATGCCGAGCTTTGCGGAATTGAGCCTGAAAACGTCAAGGTCAGAATGAAGGTTATTTCCTCGATTGACGAGGAAACGGGAGACTTTTTCTGCTCCAACGAAAGCATTAACCGTCTTCAAAAGAATATCAGATACAGCGGTTTTTCAAACTTCCTTGAGATCCCGACCGACTGTCCTCAGCGCGACGAAAGACTCGGCTGGACGGGCGACATCTCCGTTTTTGCTTCGACGGCGTGTTTCAACTTCAATATGAACCGCTTTCTCAGAAAGTGGCTTATTGATGTGAAGGCACAGCAGACAAAAGACGGAGGAATCCCCGTCGTTGTTCCTCGGGTCAAACATTTCGGCGGAACAAAGATTACGGCCGGCTGGTCCGACTGTGTTTTCCTTGTCCCGTGGGCGCTTTATCAAAACAGCGGGGACAAAACCATTCTTGAAAAGTTTTATCCGATGATGAAAAGATATCTTTCGGGAGTCGAAAAGAAAGCGGCGGCGTTTTCATTGGGGGAAAGGCGATACATTTGGTCGCACGGATTTTCTTACGGCGATTGGTGCGCTCCGAACGAAAATCAAAAGCAATGGATGGCAAAAAAGAAGTGGATTTCAACCGCATATTATGCCAACGATTGCGCCCTCGCATCAAAAATTGCGACAATTCTCGGTTTTGAAGAGGAGGCTAAGGCGTTTCAAGAAAAGCGAAAGTGCATCGAAAACGCATATCGGAACGTTTTTACCGACAAAAAAGGAACGCTCAAAAACGAGTTTCAAACAGCCTATGTTTGCCCGCTGTATTTTGGAATGGTGAGCGGAGAGGAAAGAAAAAAATATGCTGAAAACCTTTTAAGACTCGTGAAAGAAGCCGATAATCATCTTTCCACCGGCTTCCTCGGAACACCATATCTCCTTTTCGCCCTTTCGGACAACGGATATATAAATGAAGCATATGACCTTTTACTTCAGGATACCGTCCCGTCGTGGTTGTATGAAGTCAAAGCCGGAGGAACGTCAATTTGGGAGCGTTGGGACGCGCTTCGACCCGATGGAACCGTCAATCTCGGAAAAGATCCGGGAAGCGGTCTGGTAAAAGCTGTCGGCGGAGGAATGGTTTCTTTCAACCATTATGCGAACGGTGCAGTCGGCGATTGGTTGTATAGACGCGTCGCGGGACTCGAAGCGATTGAGCCGGGCTACAAAAAATTTAAGGTTGCACCCCTCGTCGGAGGCGGACTCACGAGCGTGTCATGTTTCAAAAAGCTTTCGAGCGGAACTATCAGAATCAATTGGAATTTTGAAAACGGCGTTTTTGTCCTCTCGATTAATGTTCCGTTTAACACGAGCGCTGTCATCACGCTGCCCGACGGCGAAATGCACGAGGTTCAAAGCGGAAAGTACAGCTTTAAAACAGATTTAAAAATATAAGATAACCAAACTGCTTAATGCCGCCTCAATCGGTTCTTCGACTGAGACGGCATTGCTTTTGTTATATGCCGGCGTTTTGGGAAGTATTGCGTGTTATTGGGCGCAAGCAACCGGCAGGTGCTTAAAATTTCGAACTATCACTGCGCGTCATTCATATTGAAGCAGAATTGAAAATGCATTTTACGAAAGACTATTTATCTTTTGTCGCAATATTTCCTTTTCACCGCTTCCGTTTGTCGCGAATCTGATATAAGGTATTCCGTATTTGTCCAGGATATCATTTTTCATTTTGTCGCGCTCAAACTGTTTTGTGCCATGTCGGTGAAATGAATAACCGTCAACTTCGACTGCTAAAAACGCTTGCTTTGAGATTTTGTTGAATATCAGAAAGTCAAGGTGCGTTGAGCTGTTCATTGCATATCGACATTCGTCATCATTTAGCAACCGAGGGTCTCTTATGAGCATCTTCAGCGGCTGATGACAGATAACAGCGAGATCATTTCTTTCGCTTTCGGTCAGAACTTCTGTTATGAGTGCATACATGAGATTTTCAGAATCATAAGAGGAAACTCTTTTGTGCTTCTTTAGGTAATCCTGTCGTGCCTGCGTGTATTGACTGTAGAGATAATCAAATACTGAATACAATGCGCTGTTGCTGACTGAACAGTTTTGGTATTCAATGTATTCGATAAGATCGCGGATGTTCTGCCCGTCTCCTTGGTAATTACCGGATGTTATCAGCACAAGCTGCTTTTTAGCTCTTGATACCGCAACATTGAGAAGATAGGGATTGTCCGTGAAGTCGGTTATTTTATCATCTACGGTAGTCATTATTATTGTATCTTTTTCGCGTCCTTGAAACTTATGAACCGTAGCTACCGTGATGTCGCTGCTTGGAAGCTGTTCTTTTATCGTGTTGATTTGATCGTTATACGGCGCGATTATTCCTATTTTGTTTGGCTCCGAGTTGATTTTCGGTAATATTTCTTTAGTCAGAATATCTATCTGCCGTTGGTTCATATGTCCCCTTGAGTGATTGCCGACGGAGGTTTTCACAACGGAAAGAACATTTGATTCTCCGCAATCGTTTGTCATAATTATTAAATTGCCGTTATAGAACTTCTGGTTGCAGAAATTTATTATTTTCGGGTGACACCTGTAGTGCTCACGAAGAAGAGTTCTCGGAATATCAGGAATAACTTTGCAAAGCGATGAAAGAAAACTGTTATTTGCAAAATTATAACTGAGGGAGAGATCAAAAGAGCGGAATATTGCATCTGCAATTTTTCGGTCGCCATCGGTTATGACATTTGGCAGTTGCTTGGAATCCCCAACTATTACTGCGTGTCCTGCGTTTGAAAGCGCCAATGCGCCCGTGGGAATATCGACCTGAGAAGCTTCGTCCATTATTGCATAATCAAATTTAGCCTTGCGGTACAAACTGTTTCTGGATGAAAATGTAGTGCTGAGTACCACCGGATATTCAAATTGAAATTCACAAGACCTTTTCCAAAGATCTTCTTCGGTGAAAATCGGACGACTTTCATTTTTTGAATATTTAATGTACAGCCGATGCTTAAAGTATTGCATTGATTTTGCTTGCATATCGTTCAAAAGCTGCTGCGCATTTATGCTTTTTAATGAGCTTTTTGCAAAACTGATTTTTCTTTGCAGCTCTTCTTCTTTGGCTCTGTAAAAAAGTGCATGAAGTGCTGATATTATATGCTCGGGCTTGTTTTTATAAAAATCCCACTTGCACATTCCGTACTTGAATCTGCTTTTCAGCTTGAAAAAGAAAGAAACACTTTTTTCGCTGTCTGCATACCTTTGACATCTTTCCCATAGTTTGAGGATATCGGAGGAATTGACGGTTTTGCGCATTATTATTTTTGTGCGATCCGGCAGATCTGTTTCCGTAATGTATTTCTCAAAGTGGCGTTGCTCAAGAATAATCTGATTGAGTTCCTGCTTTGTTTTTGCAAGCTCCGACTGTAAATCAAAAACACGAACAAGCTGTTCGGAAAGTGTCTTTATTTCTTCAACAAATTCCGGACTTTCCGCCTCGGCAGAAAACCAGCTACTGAAGTCGGGATATAAATCTGTTTGGGAGGTCAGAAATTTAGTTTTATTTGATGATCTGCCGAGTGATGCTATAATAAAATCAAGTCCGTATTCAGAAAACTTTTCGTATATATTCTGTATTGCCGAATTGTTATTGGATACGACTTGTACTGTTTTGCCGGCGATGACGATGTTAGCGATAATATTCAGAATCGTTTGAGTCTTTCCGGTTCCGGGAGGACCTTCAATAACACTGAGCTTATTCTCTAAAGCATTTTTTACGGCATTGAATTGGCTCGCGTTGCAACCAAACGGAAAAATAAGATATGGAAGTTTTACCGAAATTTCGCCATAAAGATCGGGATTTAAGTAAACTGCCAATGCGGATGTTTCGTCGATAAAATCTATTCCTTCATATTGCAACGGTAAAAGTTTTTCACCGTTTTCTGTTTTCAGATTACAGAGTTCTGCCGATCTTTGCAGATAGTTGAAAACATTTTTTGCAGCCTCATTATCAAAAACAGACTTTTCTATTTGCAGATCCTCTTCCGCATAGTCACGCGCGGAGCCGTTTTCGAAGCATATGTGCCAATAGCGTCGGTTGATGTCCGCAAAAACATAGATAGCGCGTATATTCCAAAGCGCAGTTCCGTTATGCGATAAATGGTAGTTAGATGGATCGAGAACAACAGGTTCTTTCAGCCAATGAACATTTTTCGGGTTATATGAATATGTCTTTTGATTCTTGAATGTTATTTCGTATTTTTGGGTTGTGGCATTGTACTTCAGCTCGATAATATCTTCCGTAATTATCCGCCCGTTGGCGATTATCATTTGCCTGTTTGAGTTCACGCGTTTCACCACCTGTATTTAAATATCTGCGAAATAATTATATATCAATCTTGTTGAATTTGAAATAACTTTTGTTAATAAAATGAAGAAAAGCCTTCACGATTATCAAAACCGTGAAGGCTTTTTTGGCGGACAGGGTGGGATTCGAACCCACGAGCCGCTTGCGCGACTACCTGATTTCGAGTATTGTAAGACTTTGGCAGATTCACCTCTGGAGCAGGTCGTTTCAGGCCGCTTTGTGAAAGGCCGGAAACCCAGACGACGCAAGGGATTGCGGACATTCCGACCCGTTTCGGCCAGAGCTGATTTGAACCAGCCCAGAGTTCAAATAAAACCGCATTCTTGCGTAAAATGCCTCCGTTCTTGCGCGTTTGCAAGAAGTCAGGCAAGAAAACAGAGACCCCGGCAGCGTCAATGAAGCACCCTTTCGGACCGAAAAACAGAAAGGAGCTTCGTCATGACATACAATGTAAAGGAACTCGAACAATACCCGGAAATCATGAACAAGGAGCAGCTGCGCAAGGTCTGCCATATCAGCAAGCGGACGGCGCACTATCTGCTGCAGTTCAATCTGATTCCCCATGTTTGCACCGGGAAGAAAACCCGCTGCTACGCCATCAAGAAAAGCGACGTCATCGACTTTATGATCAACCGGGAGGTCAACCCCAGCCGGTACATCGTACCCACCAGCTGGTACAAATACGGGAATGAGGACGTAAAGCCCTACAAGATCCGCATTCAGCCGCCCCTCCCCAACGATCCGCAGAAGACGCGGCGCTACTATGAAAGCAAGCTCGCCGACTATCCGGACGTGATCGACGTGACCGCTATCGTGGATTTCACCGGCTATAACAGCCACACGGTCTGTGAGTGGATCCGGTTCGGAAAGCTCCGAACCCTGGCGCTGCAGCACAAGTACATGATCCCGAAGTGCTACCTGATCGACTGGCTCTCCACAGACGAGCACAACGCAACCACCCGCAAATCCCGCCGCCACATCGACCGGCTCTGGGAGCTGCAGAAATGGAGTGACGGGCAATGAGGGGAAATATCATTGAGGAGTTGTACTACGGCAATCTCGACCCGCAGGATCGCGGCTACCGTCTCAAGAGCCCTGTGAAAAAGGCGTCCGACTCTCTGAACGACCTGGAGGAAAAGCTCACCGAGCAGCTCGCCGGTGAAAACAAGGCGCTGTTCCTCCGCTTTTGCAATGCCTACGCCGAGTTCATGGGCGAATCCTATCTGGACACCTTCATCACCGGCTTCCGCCTGGGCGCGCGGTTTATGATGGATACGTTTTTGAGCGACGACGTACCATTTGAGAGCTTTCTTGAGAGGTAGGATCAACAGCATAATTTGAAAAGTGTGTTTTTGCAGCCTGTTTTTCTATTGAAAAGTGTGATTCACTGCTTCTGCTACTGAAAATTCGCCGAATATTCACCGAAAATTCGCTTTATTCGCTCTACGAGGGTGAATAAAGCGAATTTTGTAGTGACTGTGCCTGCGATAGTTCTTTAATTATCTGCTTCAGAATACAGCTACAATAGAAGTAGTATTATTCTTACTTCACACCTTACATGAAGAACCTGTAGTCATATAGCGATCCCTCAAATTGCGATAACATCCAACCGATTTGTGCAATTTGGTTGGAAGATTCAATAGTACATGGTAATTTCGAATAAAGGTTAAAACTGTTCCAATTCATCCGTGAAAGCCCAAGTATCTCATTCGCTATTTGCGCCATGTTGCTGGAACCGTAATGACGTATTACTTTCAATGGGAGCGGAACACTTTTACCCCCCTGGAAATACTTGCGATTTGCTGCTTTAACCGATGGCGAAATACCATGTGTATACAGATACATGGTGTTATTGTTCAACGGAAAGCACAATCCTCGTAATACTGGAAATGCATCTGCATCGGAGCAATTGTAATTCAGTGCAAAACATTTCAAGTCATCTTCATAGGTTATTTCTATTAGTTCAACATCTTGAATGCCGGCGCTTGAAAGGCTATCTACAAGGCCCTTGATTTCGTCATTGCGAAAAGGTGTGCGTTTGTGAATTACAACTCTTTTAGGCAATTCCGTGAACGACTTGTAAAACAGCTCTTTTATATTTAGCCCTAATCTATACGCCTCATTTTCGGAAAGATATGGATTGTGTTTTTTATCGATTGTCACATCCTGCAATTTCGATAGTTTATACTTCATACCCAAGCCATCGGAAGTATAGACATGACTACAGCCAATGACAATGTTGTTGCCGCCGCCACCTGGTAGAATACTATACCCAATCCCAGCAAAAGCAGTATCAGGCTGAATACCAGAAATTGTCCAAGGAGTCCTGCCAGCCTTAACATAAATGGCAAGAGAGAGGGCCCACATGATCTGACAGTTCAAATCGCTTTCTATTGTTTTTTCCCGTATAAACTGTGTAGCAATTTGCTTTTGTGCAGCAAAAGCCTTAACATGGTCGTGTAAGTCAAATTTTAGAAAACCGTCAGAAACGGCAGTATAGACCTCAAATTCCTTAGGAATATAGATCAAAACAACATCCACGTTTGTACTAATCTGATCTATTCTTCGAGTTATTTGATCACAAAATCGTCGAATTGCGTCAACTTCGTTTTGTCCTTTTGTCGCTTCAATATCAACCCAATTAGCAGAAGCTGGGGCAGGAATGTCAACTCCCGTCTTGAAGGCTTCAAAAAAGCCGGGGAATGAGATTAAGTAGTCGGGATTGTGCCTCGCTTCAGAGCGCAGGTTAAGCCCGCATATGAATGAATAAAACTTCTGTTCAAACCCTTTGGGACATATCACTCCTAGTTTTATAGATGAACTAAACAGTTTAGCATAAAGTGGCAAGTCAATCGGCCCATTATTAATCAAGCCCCGCATTGGATGGAAGTCGCCAGCCGCTTTACCAGATGAAGGATTATAAAACAAAAGAGTTGGATCATTATATTCTCTTCCAGTAAACACGATGCGCTTAGGAGAAAAACCCGAAGAGAGCCTCACAGGGTATTTCCCCCCGAAATTAACGCCCAACATTGCGCTTTTACAGCTAATATTGAAGATAAAAGGCGATGTATCTTGGATCGGAAAACAGAGCTTCAAATTACTATTACCTGTAACACGTGTAACCCAATTGGAAATGTAGTCATACGTGTTTTTGTTTGGCCTGCCGTTATTAACGCCAGCATTATAATAATCAGCAAATGCTTTTTTCTCTTCTTTTGAATATACTGCTTCATCAGCATAAGTATAGCTTGGTGCAAAGGTTAGATAGCAATACTTCACGTCGAACTGCAGCGATAGCTGAACACCTTGATAACCCGTTATTGTTTTTTTATTAATTTGATACTTGATAACTCTTCTGGTATCCCATAGCTTATCCTTTGAATACCCTAAGCGGCCATTAATTCCTAAAAGGCTAGTAATCGTTTTAAGAATCAACTCTTGAATAGTGCCATTGTGAGCGGCAAAGGATTTGTCTATTGGACACAGTTCAATACTACTTTTCAGTCTGCCCTGACATATGTTTTCAATATCTTCTTTTCTTCCCCAAGCATAGATCAAGCCCTTATACGGAACTGCCATAATGTTATTTTGATATAAAAACTTACAGTAGTCCCAAGGTTTTTCCTCACTCTTATAATTGACTTCAAATATGTAGCATTGCTTTGGAAAAGTGATCGGATATGCGTTTGTGACAACTGCTTTATTTGCGACCTCGTTTGGGAGAATGAAGCTGTTTGATTGGATGGGAGATACAACAGATAACTGCTTTCGAACGGTGTCTAGATCAGTCAAAAATGTCTTGTCATCGCTCATACAGTGACGAGCAATGGAAAACAAGGTGCTGTCAAATCCTTCTGTAGGAATATAGTACGCCGATCTTCCATTAGTGTTCGCATCATCTATCAGCTTAGATACAGCTGAAGATGGATGCGAACCATAGCCGCACCAAAAGAGCCTGCCTGCTCCTTTTTCGGAATATACTTTTTCAAGCGCGCGCATCAATGAAAGGTCTCTACCACTATATCCGATTACAATGAGATCCCTGTTTTGCAATTGGTGGCGTAATGCTTTTTCTAGTTCTCCATCTTGTGTATCGAGCTCGTTTTCGGTATTTTTTAGTGATCCATATTTATAATCACCATGTAATGCAATACATAGTAGCTCCTGGTCAACATCATTTCGATAAACTCGTTCTGACGTCTCAGATGTAACCTCTATAGGGACAAGCGGAGTGTATTGATGTGCACATTTAGCCATAAGGCCATCGAAATTCGTTGTCCAAACACATTTAATTATGTTTTTCTTGGCCAACATCGAAATGATATGATAACCCAAGCTGGGATCATGCGTGGATACCATATGCTGGAAATATTTTCGTCTGTCTTCTGCCAATGGATAGGCTTTTTCTGCAAAGAAAGAATACTCTTCATCGCTATTAAGTGCAGGATATCCGTTTTGAGAGTCGATCCACTTTTGGATCACTTGTCTGACAATCTCCAGCTTTGAATTGCTATAATTCCCAATCGCGCCAGGGTTCTGAGATAGATAAATCTCTTTTTTCCAATACCAAATACATTCTGTAGCAGACTGTACACCCGATTCAATAGATGCACCTGCCCCAAGTAGGAGAGAATGCGGCATGTCAATATTTTGTTTTAGTGAGCGTAAAAACTCGTCCAATTGCAGCTGTTGCATTCTGTAACCTCCTACTTATAATTATTGTGTTTCTAAAAGCTCTCCGGCACCAGCGCCAATTTATTGATCGACTCGTGGGCTCGGGCAAGGGAGTCGTAGACGGCGAGGACGTCATCGGAGTTCCATGTGCGGAGAAACTTCTCATCGATGACGCCGACGCTTTCACGGATGATTTTCGCAAGTTGCTCCTCGTCGGCGACAGCGACGACGGCCTGAACAGCAGCGTTGCTCTGTGCCTTTTTGAGATTCAGGATCAGGCTGTCAATGGAGCCCTTGGACTGGACCTCAAAGACATAGATCGCCTTGCCCATGTTGCCAATCTTGGCCTCCCACACGGCGTCTACGACCGCTCCGGTGGTGATCTTCACCTCTGAGCGGCTTTCAAAGCCCAAAAGCTCTCCGATAGCAACCAGCTTTTCTTTGATTTCATCGTGCAGCGACTTGGAATCGCTGGCCGTTTTGGGCGTGACCGTTACAGGGGCCTGCTTACCGGGCTCCTTCTTTTCTGCCAGCGGCAGCACTTCATCCCACAGGAAATAGTCAACTGCCAGCAGGTCGTAATCCTCAGCACCGGCTGCCTTGAGCGCAGAGGAGATTTCCTTTGCAATCGCACAGACCTCAGCAAACTTCTTGCCCGTGTATTGATAGTTATACTTGGGCATGTCCGGCACATCGAGGTAGGAGTAGCACAGGATTGTTGTCTTGTTGAATAGGATGTACTCGTTCGGATTGGTATAGGTAAGTAATTCGCTAATCGTTGACGGTCCCATACCTTTCACGGATTTCAGAAAGGTGTTCCACCGCTTTTCAAATTGTACGGTCCCGTACAGCAATTCTGCTAGCTGTTTTTTGAGTGCATCAAAGCCGTTGTCGGCAATCAGCTTGTCCACAACGAATCTTTTATTGCCCCACATGACCATCGACCAAAGCCTGCTCATGTATTCGAAGAAATCCTCTTCGGTCATCGCCAGCAGCTTGTCCTTGGTGAACGACTGATAATAGGCTTTACGCTCATTGCGTTCGGTCCAGTTGTCGTCGTAATAGGCGGCGTTGGCCTTTTTGTTCTTGACGAACGCTGATATGGCAGATTCTAGCTTTGTTCTGTTCATTGGCACACCTCGAGTCCTCTTTATTGTGATTTTAAGGGTTGAGAAGTTCCATGCATTATTGATTTTACACAATCCCAAAGTACTTCTCAAAGAACGCCAGCAACTTATCAATGATCGTCTGCTTCTTCTCGGCCCGGTTGCCGCCTCCGAAGCGTGAAACCGGCGGCATGAGCTTGTCGATATCTGTGCCCGTCGTTTTGATTTCACCGTCACGGAAAGCGTTCTCTACGAACTTGCGAGTTTCCTCCGGCTTGAGGTTTTCCTCCGCTACGATGGACGCAAGTTCTTTTTCTTTCTGCTCGACAACGAAGCTCCGCCATTCGGTGAGCACATCGTCCACATCGTTAATCCCGGCAATAAAGGTTTCAATAAGCGCCTTTTTGCTGCGAAGTTCAGGGCTAGCATCCATTGCCTTGCGAATATCAATGAGAACCTCTTTATCCTCGCAGTGAGAATCATGATACTTTTTGACCAGCAGCAGGATATAGTCGATGTTGATTTCGATCTGCTTTATCAGTTCAATTTCGAAGACGATATCATCGGTAATATCTTCTTTCTGCTTGTCCTCACGTCTACGCTTCCATTCATCCCGCAGGTCCTGATACCGGCCAAGATAGTCCTGCAAGTCACGCTCAGAAAGGATCTCCTTTCCGGCAAACTCATCGAAGGACAGAAGGAGATTCCTCATCCGCAGGATAGCACCGAACAGAGCGATAAAGTTCTTCTGATTTTGCTCCCCGATAATCTGAGGCTCAGAGAGCGGGAATTTGGTCGTTAACTCCTCAATCATATCCGCATAACCGGGATGCAGCACATCCTTCGCATCGGTATAACCGTAGTAGTAATTCTTAAAGCTCTTGAGAAGCACGATACCAGACGCATTCTTATCGCCGAACAGCGAGATTGCGTCATCCACACGACGTTGAAGATTGCGGAAGCAGACAATATTGCCAAAGGTTTTGATCGAGTTCAGAATCCGGTTCGTGCGGGAAAACGCCTGAATCAGGCCATGCATTTTCAGATTCTTATCCACCCACAGGGTATTCAGCGTGGTGGCGTCGAATCCAGTCAGGAACATATTGATCACGATTAGCATATCTAGTTCCTTATTCTTCATACGAAGGGAGACGTCCTTGTAATAATTCTGGAACTTGTCGCCATCTGTACTGTAGTTGGTGTGGAACATTTCATTGTAGTCCCGAATTGCCGCCTCAAGGAAATCACGAGAACTCTGATCCAGAGCAGAGGTGTCCTCGGGGTTCTCCTCATCAAGAATCCCGTCTGTCTCTTCCTCGTTTGCTCCGTAGCTGTAAATGGTAGCGATTCGCAGTTTTTTGGTCGGATCGGCTTCCATCTGACGCTTGAACTCCGCATAATACAGTTTTGCCATCGGCACAGAAGCGACCGCAAAAATGGAGTTGAAACCGCTGACACGCTGCTTCTGCTTGATTTCTTCCACCGCTCCGTTTTTAGCAGAGGCAACTTCGGAGATATTGGTCAGCACATTAAAGGCATAAGATTTATCTCCCCGATAAGTTTTCTGATCGAAGTGTTCAAGGATATACTTTGTCACCAACTCGATGCGTTCTGGCGCCATGAATGCCTTTTCACGGTCGATATCCCATACATCTTTATCGTCGATATCCGGCTCCACATCCATGGTTTTAATGTAGTCCACTCGGAAGGGTAGCACGTTTTTGTCGTTGATGGCATCGACGATAGTATAAGTATGCAGTTGATCTCCGAAGGTTTGTTCCGTCGTAAACATTTTCGGATTTCGCACTGCGCCTGTATTGGCCGCAAAAATCGGCGTGCCTGTGAAGCCAAAGATATGGTACTTCTTAAAGTTTTTGACGATTGCGGTGTGCATATCACCAAACTGACTGCGGTGGCACTCGTCGAAGATAATCACGATATGCTTTTGATAAACCTCGTGCCCTTTGTTCTTGTTCACGAAGGTGGAGAGCTTTTGGATGGTGGTAATGATGATCCGACAGTTGTCGTCCTCAAGCTGACGCTTCAGCACCGCCGTTGACGTGTTGCTGTTGGCTGCTCCCTTTTCAAAACGGTCATATTCTTTCATGGTCTGGTAATCCAGATCCTTTCGGTCAACGACAAAAAGCACCTTGTCGATGTACGGCAGATTGGAAGCAAGCCGGGCTGTTTTAAAGCTGGTCAGTGTTTTTCCAGAGCCCGTAGTATGCCAGATATACCCGCCTCCGGCGATGGAACCGTATTTCTTATAGTTATTGGCGATCTCAATGCGGTTCAGGATCCGCTCAGTGGCCGTGATCTGATAAGGACGCATGACCATGAGCATGCTTTCCGAAGTGAAGACACAATACTTCGTCAGGATATTCAGGATCGTATGCTTGGCAAAGAACGTTTTGGTAAAGTCGATCAGGTCGGGGATCACCCGGTTGTTGGCGTCCGCCCAGAAAGAGGTAAACTCAAAGCTGTTGCTGGTCTTTTCCTTTTTGACTTTTCCGGAAGATGCGTCCTTGATGGCGTTATAGCGGGTGGAGTTGGAGTAATACTTGGTATTCGTGCCGTTGGAGATCACAAAGATCTGCACATACTCATACAGTCCGCTCCCTGCCCAGAAACTGTCCCTTTGATACCGGTTGATCTGATTGAACGCCTCACGGATCGCAACGCCCCGGCGCTTCAGCTCAATATGCACGAGGGGAAGACCGTTGACAAACACCGTCACGTCATAGCGGTTATCATGCTTCACTCCGGCATCCTGTCCTATGACGTACTGATTGATCACCTGCACGCTGTTGTTATGGACGTTCTTCTTATCGATGAGGGAGATGTTCTTTGTCGTACCATTGTCACGATGAAGGACCTGCACGTAATCCTCCTGGATCTTGCGGGTCTTCTCTGCGATGCCTTCATTTTTGTTGGCAACACAGTCCGAAAAGAACTGTTTCCACTCACTGTCCGAGAAAACATAGTTGTTGAGCTTTTCCAGCTGCCGGCGCAGATTGAGTACCAAGTCCTCCTCGCTGTGGATAGGAAGATATTCATATCCCTGTTCTGTAAGCAGACGGATAAACTCCGCCTCCAAAGCCGCCTCGCTCTGATAGGCATCGGAACGTTTGGTTACAGGTGTATACTCCGTAACAACTGTATTCTCGTTTGTTTCAGCAACAATGTTAAAATACGACATGGTCAAGGCCTCCATATTATATGGCTATTGTAATTTGAACCATTCAGGATAATTCTCGGCAGCTTTTTCAAACGGTGATTTATTTCCCCAATCCGGAAGGGAACCTTCTCCGGAATTGACTGAATAGGCAGTATACTTACTTCTAAAATAAACTGGCGGTAGGTTGTACGCCATGGCTAACGAACCAAAAAGAAGGTACATCAAATATAGATTCAAAATATAAAGCGTTGCAACAGACAAGAAAGCATTTTCCAACGTCGCCTTCCTATATGAATCAGTCTCATTATGCTTGAGCGAATTGTATGCTTTCCACCAATCCAAACCAAACACCTTGTCTTCTTCAACACGCCAATCCTGCAGAGGTGTTGCTGTACAGAATGGCGTCATGATTTCAGTCTTTGGTAAATTAGGAAAGTGTTTTAGAAGGATATTTGTAATGCTTTTGATATTCCTCGCCTTTTCCCCGTTGGCTTGGCAAATTGCTTTAGCTATGATTTCAAATTCAGACGCAGATAGAATGATAATCTGCTTAAAAATATCAGAATAAACATCACCATGAATCATTAGAGGCCTACCGTCTTCGTTTTGACAAAATCCATGGTACAAATAGTCCTTGGTTCCATCAAACCTTGCGGCTAATGAGCAATAATAATTCCAATGCTGAATGTATTCCTGGGGGTCCACTATACTGCCTCCTTAAATGTTAACAACCTATCTCTGTAGTATTCATATTGCCTCTGTCGAGCTTCGATTTCGGCGGGAAGTCCTTCTTTGAGATCATTGCAGAGGGTGTCAAAGCGACTTAGCAAAAGAACAATCCTTTTTTGCTCATCTATTGACGGAACAGGAATTAATAGTTTCCGCATTTCTGCCATTGGAATGCTCTTGACGGTTCCTCCAGCCACTTTTTTCATGTAGGCGGTTTTCATCTGTTCCGACGTCAAGAGATACCTCAAAAACTGAGGAACTATTCTGGTCTGATCCGGCTTGATGGTGTAAACACCCTCCTTGATATTCCAGTTTGAAGGTTCTTCCGTAATAACAGCGGTTTCCCCAATAGTTCCTGTCCCAGAAAAAAGGACATCGCCAACTTCCAAATTGGAACGATTATTACAAAGACAAAGCGCTTCATCGTTAATCCTATCAGTTTTCTCGGATGGCACGATTCTACCGCCATGGATCTCACGAATCGTGATGTAATAGTTCTCAGCATCATCCGTGTTCAGCCTGAAAAACTGTCTGGGATTAAGTCCAGTATTGAGAGAAAGGATCACATCATTCAGCGTCAGCCATCTGACCGCCCGGCTCCGTCTCTCTCTCTCTCTCTACATGAACATTCTGTGAATCATCCACATCGGAGAAGGTCAAGAGGAGATCTCGATAATATTCATACTGTTTTTGCCTCGCTGTAAGCTCCGCTGTAAGCTCCGCTGTAAGCTCCGTGAAATTGTCAAGAATCTTGACAATTTCAGCCTGTACCTCTATGGGCGGTACAGGGACAATAATATCCTTTAATTTATCCGGAGTTACTTCTACGACTTTTGTTCCATGGGCAATCTTTTTCTTTTGCGAAAAAAACATTGATGTGTGAAAAAAGTAGGATAAGTATTTAGAGTTCTGGTTGTGATGGATAATGGCCGTGTGACCGCTTACCGCTACTGGGGTATTCCCCAGCCACGAAATACACTTACATACATCTTCAATGTTCTCACTAGTAACCGCCATAATAATATCCTGCGGCTGGGCAAACTTTTGTTTTTTGTACACATTCTCAGGGATAAATGAAATAGTTGAGTCTGTAAACATATTGTAGAACGTGTAAATTTGCCCATAATGTATGCAGGGGAATCCGGTCTCTGTATAATCCTTCTTTTGAAAACTTCCACCCCTTGAAATGGTCGCAATCTCCCCGAGCTTTTTATGCTCCACTCCGTTAGGGCACAATTCTTCAATTAATTGCTCAAGCTTAGTCATACAGCTTCACTCTCCTCATCTTCGGTCCAACCTAAGGCTATCTTCGCATCATGAAAAGCAGCCTTGTTTCGAACATTTTCGAGAATCCCTATAATTAACCTATGTAGAGGCTCAAACTTTTTTAAGCCGAGTTCTTCATCGAAATCTCCATGGACAACATTACTGAGTTCTTTAAAAAGGCGTTTGCCGTCTTTTGAAAACTCAGGCGGAATAATGGAGCTTTTAGCATCGACGGCCTCCAGAAGAGCAGAAAAGTTTTTAGGATTACCGCCCTCATACTTCGGAAAATCTATTCCCGTTGAAATAGCCGCTTGAACTGTGACCATCTCAAAAATCTTTCGCAGATATACAATAGAACCTGCGCCCAAATTCTCACGATATGCCTGTTCCGCTTTGTCTAATAGATAGTCGAAGTCCCCATAACGGGTAGTATTGAGCCTTACGCTTTCTGACAATCGTTCGCTACGTTTCAAAATCCGTACCTTTGGGCTCAACGATGTAATATCGTTTTCACTTTCAATTACAAACCATACCTCAACCGTGGAACCACATGCGCAAGCAAGGACACAATCTATGCTTACCATGTTCTTGTTTACAAAGATACAGGTTAGTTTTCCTTTTGAATAGAACGTTCGTAGATCATCGCATGTTTCACAGTAGTAATTCAATGCAACAGTCCCAACGTCGAGGTCCACTTTCTGCCCCAAATTTCCTTGCTTACCCATCAGAAAGCCGTCAACTGGTTCGAAAAGCGGTTTAGGAGGCTTGGATAAAACACTTGATAGCCGCATATCTTATCCCTCTATTTCTGCAATAATCCGATCAATTTCTGCACGTAAAGCGTTTTCCTTCTCAACAATATCTGCAATTTTAGCATTGAGTTCAGCTATATCTACTTCTTCACGAGTGTCCTCCGCTTCCACATACGATGAAACTGACAAATTGTAGTCGTTATCGACAATTTCCTCGTATGAAGCCAGATGAGCAAAATGTTCTATCTCTGTGCGAGATGCGAATTCGTCCACGATTGTATCGATATTCTTGTCTTCAAGCTGATTGTTGTTTGTAACCTTCTTGCACTCCTTGGAAGCCTCAATAAACAGGATCTTACTATTAGCCTTATTCTTCTTCAGTACCATAATACAGGTGGCGATAGACGTTCCATAGAACAGGTTAGAGGGCAACTGGATGATGCAGTCGATAAAGTTGTTATCCACCAGATACTTGCGGATCTTCTTTTCGGCCCCGCCACGATACATGATACCGGGGAAGCAGACGATAGCCGCAGTGCCGTTGGTAGCGAGCCATGAAAGGCTGTGCATGATAAAGGCAAGGTCTGCCTTGGATTTCGGCGCCAGAACACCTGCCGGTGAGAAACGGGGATCGTTGATCAGCAGCGGATTCTCGTCTCCCGCCCATTTGATGGAGTAGGGCGGATTGGAAACGATGACTTCAAAGGGCTCATCGTCCCAGTGCTGGGGGCTGATGAGCGTGTCCTCATTGGCAATATTGAACTTGTCGTAGCCAATATCATGGAGGAACATATTGATGCGGCAGAGGTTATAGGTGGTCAGGTTAATCTCCTGCCCAAAGAAGCCCTGCCTGATATTCTCTTTACCGAGAATTCTTGCCGCTTTGAGAAGCAGCGAACCGGAACCGCAGGCGGGGTCGTAGACCTTATTGACCTCTGTTTTCCCCACGACAGCGATACGGGTCAGAAGCTCGGAGACCTCCTGCGGTGTGAAGAACTCGCCCCCAGATTTTCCTGCGTTGGAGGCGTACATGCTCATGAGATATTCGTAGGCGTCACCGAAAGCGTCGATTGTGTTGTCCTTATAGCGCAGCTTCATATCGGCGACACCGTTTAGGAGCTTAACCAGCTTTTCATTACGCTTGGCAACGGTGGCGCCCAGTTTGTTGGAATTCACGTCCAGATCATCGAACAAACCGGCAAAATCGTCTTCGCTCTCGCTTCCTTTGGCGGAATCCTCGATGTTGTTGAAAACCCGCTCCAGCGTTTCGTTGAGGTTTTCGTCATCTGTTGCTCTTGCTCGAACGTTGCAAAAAAGCTCAGACGGCAGAATGAAGAAGCCCTTTTCCTGTACCAAACCGGCACGGGCTCCTTCGGCGTCTGAGTCTTTCATTTTGGCATAATCAAACTGAGCATCACCGGCAGCATGCTCACCTTCATTGATATAGCTGGTAAGGTTTTCGGATATGTAACGGTAGAACATAACGCCAAGCACATACTGCTTGAAGTCCCAGCCGTCCACACTGCCACGAAGATCGTCAGCAATGCTCCATATTGCTTTGTGGAGTTCTTCACGCTCCCGGTCATTTCTGATATCCGCCATCTATGTTTCCTCCATGTTGTCCGTTTGATTTTGATTTGATTTAGTTTAAATGGGCGTATTTGACGATTCCCCCGCCCCCAAAAACATCACATCATAGATCGGCAGATACGTGATCTTACCGTTCGTCGTGATCTCGCGGGTATTAGACAGAACGAACGCCTTTTTCACGTGATAATCGTCGTTCTTTATAAAAGTGCTCAGCGCGCTGTGGACGGTGTAGTCCTTGCCGGATTTGACCTCGATGGGGATGGCGGAGAGGCTGTCGTAATCGTCGATCAGATAATCCACCTCGCCCTTGCTGCGGTTATCGTAATAGAACAGCTTGTAGCCGTGCGCGGCCAGCTCCTGGGCCACCACGCTTTCATACACAGAGCCGAGATTGATCCCCGTCTCATCGTCCAGGATCGCACGTATATTGCTGCCGTACAAAACGTCCGTCAAAAGGCCTACGTCGTTCAAATAGAGCTTGAGCAGGTTTTTGCCGACAGACTGTGTTAGGGGAAAGACTGGGGTAGTGATCGCGTTGACGTCCAGGGCGATTCCCGCGGAGATCAGATATTCAAACTCATCCTGATAGTCGGAAAAACGCTTGCCTCGCTTGTCCTCGATATCCTGAAAGACCACCCGTTTCTTCTTGCTCTCCAGATTGGAGGGGATCATATCGTAGATCCTGCGGATCTTCAGCTTCTTGTTATTGTCCGCCTCGTACTTCGACGCGTCATCAGCATAGAACGCGCGGATATCCCGATGGATCGTCCTGACCTTTACGATGTTGGTGTCTGCAATAAAGGAGTTCACGGCGTCGGGCAGCCCGCCAATCAACAGATATTTCTTGAAGAGGTCCATCACCTTCCCGTGCATAGCTGCATCCAGGCTCTCACCGGCAAGGAACTTCTCATGCATCATATCGATGGCGAACTGATTAAACCCGTTTGCCAGCAGAAACTCCTCAAAATCCAGCGGGAACATGCGCTTTACTTCAATGCTTCCGATGGGGATCGAGGTGGTCTTCTTCAAGGTCACACCGAGCAGCGACCCGCTGGCGATATAGGTAAACCTGTCGTCCTGCTTTAAAAACTTGAGCATGGTCAGCAGGTGCGGATATGCCTGGATCTCATCAAGGAAAATCAGCGTGTTTTTCTTCTCTCCCATTCGCTCGCCGGCGATGGTACTGACTTGGAAATAGAAGTCCTTGACGGTGCGGACCTGCTCAAACAGCCGTGGACCGTTATAATCCTCCGCAAAGTTCAGCTCGATATAGTTCTCAAAGAACTGCTGCCCGACGTAGCGGATGATAAAGGTCTTTCCGATCTGCCGCGCCCCGTCGATAATCAGCACTTTGTTGGAGTCTGACTTCAAGTAGCTTTCGATATACGGCTGAATTTTCCGATATAACATAGCGCACCTCCGCACTTTTCAGCATAATCAACGCGCCGGGAAACACATAATTCAACTGGTTGCACATCTCGTGACAAACACATTTCAATATCTATTATACTCACAAAAACGCACAAATCAATAGCCGGTGCAAAATAAATATATCCCGTTGTCAAGACTGCAAATCCGATTATTGCACATTGGACTCTAGTGTAGCGCCGGGCTATCATATACGCGAAGGGAAACCAAAACAATGCGTATATGAAGGAGGCGCGGCATGGAAAACAGATTTGCAGCAGCGCGGAGGCGGTATCTGCGCACGCACATGGACGGTATCTACACAGGGATGCTGCTGACGGGGACTCTAGAGCCGCATCTTGCCGAGATCGGCGAGTCGGCGCAGGCCATGTTTGACCGGCTCGTGGAGCAAATGAAGAAGGCCGAAGGCGTCACCGAGCAGCTGAAGGCTGAGAATCAAATGGAATGGGTAGGACGGATGAACAGCATCCGCAGCCGCGCGGAGGAGGTTGTCTTTTCTGAGCTGGTTTATTGCTGAGGCGTGGTGATGTTCAAGTATAGAAGAAATCGAGTGTTAGCACTCTGCGCCGGCGAGCGACGGCTGCTGACAATGGCCCTGTTGTCCTTTCGGAACAAGCTGGTAGCAAGCGGCAAGCCCACCGAGGATATCAATGAGCTGCTGATCCGGCTGCTACGGTAAAAACTGAATACGAGAAATGAGCGTCTGCTTCTGAAAAGAGGCAGGCGCTTATTTTTATGGCATCAATTTTGCAGCCACACCGATGAAATCCGGAATGGACATGGCATCAATTTTGATGCCATAGACGAAAAAGGGCTCCATTTCGGAGCCACGAGCAGTCCTGCATAGGAAAATGGCTCCAATTTGGAGCCAAAACAAAAGAATTTTTCAAGGGGGTTAATTTTTTGGCCTTCTCGCTGCCTACCAAGTGAGGGGAACTTTGAAAAAGCTCTGCACAAGCTCGGCTTTTTATAATTTACCAGCTCAAAAGAAAAAATTTTGAAAAGCAGCGGGAAAATCCGAAAAAAATTCGGCAAAGGGAAAGTGAGAGGAGCTTCTAAGCTTCCCCCGTGTACCTCGACAACTGAATAGCCGTTACCGAGACAGATATGACTGTGCGACGATCGCAAAAGAGCGAGCACGGCGACGCCGCGGAGGCCCCGGGGCAGGCATATAAAAACGATATCGGAAGTACGGCACCAACCAAAAAACACAATTACCAGCGAAAGAAAGAAGGTGAAACACATGAACAAGCTACAACTGATCGATGCCGATACCCTGTATTACAAACCCCTTGCCCACCCCAAAATGCTCATCGACGGTGTTCTCTCCGACGGGCTCGCCATTTTAGCGGGTGACTCCAAGATCGGCAAGAGCTGGATGGTGCTGTGGCTGTGCCTGCAAATCAGCCGCGGCGAGGCGGTGTGGGGGCTGCCCACCAGAAAAACCGATGTGGTATATCTGGCTTTGGAGGACCGGGAATGGCGCGTTCAGCAGCGTATGCAGGAGCTGACGGACTCTCCGCCGGAGAATCTCCGCTTCGGCTTTTCCTGTGGACAGCTGGGCGCGGAGCTGGAGGGGCAGATCGAGGAGACTCTGCGGGAATTTCCCTCCACGGGCCTGATATTCATCGATACCCTCCAAATGGTGCGGGACAATACTTCCGCAAAGGTCAATGCCTATGCCCAGGACTACAAGGATCTGTCCGGCCTGAAAAAGCTTGCCGATGACCACGGCATTTGCATCTTCGTTGTCCATCACACCCGAAAGGAGCGGGACAACAGCAATATTTTCAATGATATGACCGGTTCCACAGGCATTTTGGGCGTGGCGGATACGGGGATGATTCTCCGCAAGGATGACCGCTTCGGCGATTGTGCCACCCTCTGCATTACGGGCCGGGATGTGGAGGAGAAGAAGCTGAAAATGCAGATGCGGGGCGTCCGATGGGAGATTACCGAGGCGCTCAGCGCCAGGGATTTGCGAAAGGAACGCATCCCGGACTTTGTTTTTCAGGTGGCGGATTTTCTCTTGGCGCACGGGCAATTTCGGGGCACGGTGTCCCAGCTGCTTGCCACCGTAGGTAATACGGAGCTGAAGCCCAACCTCGCCAGCAAGCATCTGACCCGTCATTACAGCGATGTGCTGCTGCCCCTGGGAATCACCTACGAGTATCGTAAAACGGCGGCTGCCCGGCTGGTGCTTTTGGAGCTGCATGACGGTGCTGACGGTCATGACGGTTCCTCCGGGAGCGAGAGACTTGCGTCACTGCGGAAACAGAATGACGGAACCTTCCGGCTTCCCCAAGCATCGTCACAAGCGTCATCTGCGTCATGGGAGGAGGCGGAGGACGATGAGGAATTGCCGCTTTAAGGGGTGCGGGGCTATACACCGCTTTTTTATCCGTAAGGATAACGAGCATGGGATTTGTGTAGCCCTGCGGCACCCAAATCCCCCGTATCTGCCGATACGAAAGGGGCGCGCCCCTGTAACCCCGCTGAAAGGATGTGATATCTATGCGGAATCGAACAGAGGAAATCAATGTGCGAGTCTATAAAACCGAGAAGAATACCATTCGCAGAAAGGCAAAGAAATGCGGCATGAATATGTCGGAATATCTCCGAAGCTTGGGAACCGGCGCAGCGGTAAGAGAGGCTCCGCGCCGGGAGCTGATGCTGGCGTATCAGAAGCTGACGACGCTCCACGATACCGTCCGCTACGAGCTTGCCATGAGGGACTTTGACGAGGCACTGACCGAGATCGAAAGCCTGCTTCTGCGCGCCTATCACGGGAAGGAGGATGCCGATGGCGGTGACGAAGATCTGGGCGATTCATGACAGCGTCAGCCGTGTGGTGGACTACTGCACCAATCCGAGTAAGACCAAGCTGAGCGACCTGGAGCAGGTGCTGCTGTATGCTGCCGACAAGGATAAAACCCTGGATGAGGGGGAGCAGCAATACGCCGTTACCGGAATTGGCTGCAGGGCGGAGTCTGCCGCAAGGGAGATGGCTGCCGTGCAGAGGCACTTCGGCAAAGCCGGCGGCAATGTGGCCTACCACGCCTACCAGTCCTTTAAGACCGGTGAGGTCACAGCGGAGGAATGCCATCGCATCGGCGTGGAGACGGCGCGGCGGCTTTGGGGGAACGACCGGCAGGTGCTTGTTGCCACCCACTTGAACACCGGCACTTATCACAACCACTTTGTTGTGAATCCGGTGAATATGTGGACGGGCAAAAAGCTGGAGGCAAAATACGAGGTCTACTACAAGCTGCGGGATATGTCCGACCGTATCTGCAAGGAGCATGGACTGTCGGTGGTGAAAAATCCCCAGCGGCACAAAACGGCGCGGTCGGTCTACTTTGCCGAAAAGAACGGCGAGCCTACCCGCTACAACCTCATGCGGCGGGCGCTGGACGAGGCGCTGACAATGTCAAGCAGCTGGACGGAGCTGAGTGCCGTGCTGCGGAAGAAGGGCTATGTGTTCGCGTGCGATCCCTACCGCAGGTACGCCACCATCCGCTCTCTAAGCGCTAAAAAGTGTATGCGCACCTTCCGGCTGGGAGCCGAATATGACAAGGAGGCGCTGCAGGACAGGCTGCTGGAGAACCAGCGGGACATCCGTGTGACCCGGCACTATTTTGAATTCATGAGGCCCTACACACGGGAATATGCCAGGAAAAATCCGCCGACGGAAGAATATTGCCGGCAGCGGGATTTTTATCTGCATTTGCCCCGTGTTACCGGGTATTTGAGCTTCTTCCGCTGTGTGGCAATCGTGCTGGGCGTTGCGCCGCTGTACGAAAAGGAATATCGGCAGCCCCTGTCAGCGGAGTGCCGGGAGGCTTGCCGCAGACTGGATCGCTTCACCGCTGAGATAACGCTGGTGTGTCGGGAGCATTTGGACACGCCGGAGGATGTGCAGAGGTTTCTTGCACGAATGGACAGGGAGATGGATGCAATATCCGCTGCACGCAGTAAAATCCGCAATAAGCAGCGAGGCTGCGCCGATCCTGCGGAGAGGGGCGAGCTGAAAAAGTCCTGCGCCGCCTGCACCGCAGAGCTTTCCCGGCTTCGGAAACAAAAGCAAACCGCCTATAACATGATTGAGGATAACCCAAAGCTGAAAGACCTCTTGGCGTGTGAATTGGATGCGTGGGTGGAAAACGACCCCTACCTTTCCCCGCGGGAGAAGCAGGTGCTGCGAAATCAGCAACCGTCCCAAGAGGAAAAGACGATTATACGATGAAAGGAAGGATTCGATGAAGAATGACCGATTGATTGATTTGGGGCTGACCGGGTACGAGGAGCTTTTTATGAGCACGGAGGAACGGCTCGATGCGAAAAAGCCAAAGGTGGAGGCAATCCCGCTGGCTGCCCTCACACCCTTTCGAAATCACCCCTTCAAGGTGAAGGAGGACGAGGAAATGGCGCAGCTCATGCGGAGCATTGCCGATGCCGGTGTGCTCTCTCCGGCACTGGCAAGGCCGCTGCCTGACGGCGGCTATGAGCTGATCTCCGGTCACCGGCGGCTGGCAGCGTGCAAGGTGCTGGGGATGGACACCATGCCGGTGATTATCCGTGACCTGACAGACGAGGAGGCTGTTATCACCATGGTGGACAGCAACCTGCAAAGGGAGCATATCCTGCCGTCGGAGAAGGCCTTTGCGTACAAGATGAAATACGATGCTTTGAAGCATCAGGGAACTTCGTCCCAACTTGGGACGAAGTTGAGAACAGACGAACTGCTTGCGCAAAACAGCAGCGACAGCCGCAACCAAATCCAACGCTACATCCGACTCACCCACCTGATCCCCGACATCCTGAAACTGGTGGATGAGGGCAAGATTGCCCTGACTCCGGCGGTGGAGCTGTCCTATTTGCAGCCGTCCGAGCAGGAGATGCTCTTCTCTGTGATGGACAGCGATGAGGTAACACCGTCCTTGTCCCAGGCCCGGCGGCTGCGGCGCATGAGCGAGGCGCAGACTCTCACGGATGACGCGGTGCTGCAGCTTCTGTCCGAGGTTAAGGGCAATCAGGTGGAATATGTGAAGGTGCCGGTAGATAAGCTCCGCAGCTTTTTCCGTCCGGACACCTCCGTGAAGCAGATGACCGAGACACTTGTCAAGGCCATGGACTTTTATAACAAACACTTGGCGCGGCAGCGCAAAGACCGGGACGCCCGGTGAAAGGAGATTTTACAATGAAAGAAATCATTGAATTCGATTTGGACGAAGGAAGAATGGACTATCTGGATGATATGATTGACGTGTTTTCCAAAGACGGCTGTGAAATGGTGGATATCCTCTTCGACAGATTCCTAAAGAAATACTACGCTGATATTGATGTCAGCAACGAACGAATGACCATCAATCTCACTGACGAAGAAGGACATGTATTGTCCTTTAATCTGAGCCAAAGCGAGGTCCATTATGTGCTTCACATGGTCGAAAGAAGGCTCAACAGCTTTATGCGCGACGACGGAGGAGGTGGTTTCAGTGACGAAGACTGAGCTGCAGACCATGTATGAGGTGATGTTCACGGATTACCCCGACATTGTGAACGTTGCCCAAGTCCAGTCCATGCTGAAAATCAGCCGCCATCTGGCCTACGAGCTGATTGGCGACGGGTATATCCCCGGCATGAAAATCGGAAACGCCTACCGCATTCCGAAAATCAACGTGATCCGCTACGCTCTCTCGGCGGGCAATCCCCAGCCGGCAGCGTGACACGGATTTGAACTGAAACGACACATTGGACGGGCATCTGAGTAGGCCGTATAATGGTTACGGTCCGAAAGGGTGCCCGTTCATACGCTGTCAGCAAAAGGAGGTATGGATGAATGATAGCGGGACACCTGCAAATCAAAAACGACTACTATTATATGGTCCTGAGCTATTTGGACGCCAACGGCAAACGGAAGCAGCCGTGGTTTCCAACGGGACTGCCAATTAAGAACAACAAAAAGCGCGCGGAGAAAATGCTGCTGGAGCTGCGTCAGACCTATGTTCCCCCTGCCGAGCACAAGTCAAACGGAGAGCTGTCTGCCGATATGCTCTTTGCCGACTTTATGGAGCTTTGGCTGGAGGTCGTTCGCAATTCGATTGAGAAGACGACCTTTTCCTCTTACACCCAGATGGTAAAGGGAAAAATCGCACCGTACTTTCGGAAAACCGGCGTCAAGCTGGGCGAGCTTCAAGCCAGGCATATTCAGAGCTTCTATCTGTACGAGCTGAAAACCGTGTCTGCCAGCACGGTCATCCACGAGCACGCCAATATTCACAAGGCTCTGAAATATGCCGTCAAGATGGATCTCATTCCGTACAACCCCGCCGACAAGGTGGAGCGTCCGAAGAAGCAGAAGTATATCGCGGATTACTACCGTTTGGAGGAACTGGAGCAGCTCTTTGAGGCGACAAAGGATCACCCCTATTCTCTGCTGATCCAGATCACCGCGTTCTACGGGCTCCGGCGCAGCGAGGCTCTGGGCCTGAGATGGGACGCCATCGACTTTGAGCGCAATACCATCACCATCAGACACATCGTAACAAATGCCAAGATAGACGGCAAGTATGAGATCGTCCGCGAGGATCGCGCCAAGACGAAATCCAGTCTGCGCTCTCTTCCTCTGGTCGACAATATCCGGGAGAAGCTGCTGGCCTTGAAGGAGCAGCAGAAGGAAAACAAGAGGATCTGCGGCAACTGCTACAACCGGGAATACGACGGCTATGTGTTCGTGGATGTAATGGGGAACATTTTTAATCCCCGGAATCTCAGCAGCAATTTCAGCAAGCTGCTGGAATTGAAAGGTCTGCGGCATATCCGCTTCCACGATCTCCGGCACAGCTGCGCCTCGCTGCTGCTTGCCAACGACGTGCCCATGAAGCAGATCCAGGAATGGCTGGGCCACAGCGATATCAGCACCACGGCAAACATCTACAGCCACTTGGATTATAAGTCCAAGCTTACGTCCGCAAACGTAATGGACAACGTCCTGACCCTGCCGGAAACCGAGGCCGTCGGATGGCAGACATGACTTCTTGCCGAAAATCATGTGCAGCAATGGCAGATTAGCAAAAAGAAAAGCCCAGTCATATGGGCGCAAAGCCTTGATATGACTGGGTTTTTCGCTGGCGGAGGGCGTGGGATTCGAACCCACGGACGGTTTTTGGCCGTCAAACGATTTCGAGTCGTTCTCGTTATGACCTCTTCGATAGCCCTCCGTATATCTCAACTGTTTTCCGTGCGCTGAGAAAATGCAAGAAAAACACGCAAGAACAATATGAAATTTTGAAATTCGATCCGGCGAAAACCCTTATAAATCAAGGGTTTTCAGCGGAGAAAACGGCCAGAGCCAACGCGCATTTCGAGTCTTTTATGCAACTGTGACGGGGATGTCCGTTTTGGGGTCGTTTCTGTAAGCCCCGTACCCGCTGAAAGCCGCTTGAAATCAGGCTTTTTCGCCCGGAAAGCCTTGCGGGGCAGGCTTTTTTGAAAGTGGGTTCGAATCGGCGTTTTTTCCGATTTTGGAGAGAAATGCGGGAAGATAGGAGAGAAAAATCGGGAGACGGCCATACACCGCAGAATAGAGCTTCCAACCGACGAAAATCTATTTTTGAGGTGTTACAAATGGATGTATTTCCCGTCAACTGGGACAGCGTTCCCGAAGTGATGAACAAGGAGCAATTCTTCCGAATCTGCCACATCAGCAAGTCCACGGCGCTGCACCTGCTCAAGAGCGGCAAGGTGCCCTGCGAGTGCTCCGGTAAAAAGACCCGGTGCTATAAAATCCGAAAAGAGGATGTGAAAGCATACTTGGAGGAGCGGGCGATCTTCCCCGAACTTTATTCTGCGCCGAAGGGATGGTACGGCACCCACTATGTGGCGAGGCTCTCCAAGGAGCTGCCGGAGGACACGCTGCGGCAGATGCACGGCTACTATGAAAAGCTGCTGCGCAAATACCCGGATGTGGTCACGGTAAAGGATGTGGTGACCCTGACCGGCTACACCCTGACCACCGTCCACAACTGGTGCAGCCGCGGGTCGCTGAAAGCCTTTCAAAAGGGGCTGAAGTTCTGCATCCCGAAAATCTTTCTTGTGGATTTCTTCTGCTCCCTGACCTTTCGCTCCATCACCCGTAAAAGTCTTTGGCATATTCAGACGCTGAACGAGTTCAGCAGGAAGATGAAGCGGAAGTGATCTTTGCAACGATTTAAGGGCATTTGCAAAGTTCGTTGTAAAAAGTGTGCCCGCACAGCAAAAGTTCGCTGCATTTTTTGTGGATACAAGGTGGGGGCCTGTTGCAGATGTACGGAATTGCCCCGTTCGGGCCAAAATACAGGTGCATCGTATTTTGGCCTAAAGCCTATAACCTGTCACAATATCGTACTGACCTTGCGATTCTGAAATTCGCACACTCGCACCTGCCTTTCGGTTTTGGTAGACTGTAACCGAAAGGCGGGTGCGCTTTGTATTGTTGGGGCATCGATGGTGTACCTGCCGGAAGAATTGCAAATGGGAGGATCACATATGAAATCGCTATTTGAGCAGCTGGGCGGCACTTACACAAGGCAGGGGGACTATTGCTTGCCGGATGTTTGCTTACCGCCCGAAGAAGAACGCCCCATCGGCATTTACGGGCAGCGGCGGCGAGTTTATCTGAAGAAGCATCACCGGATACTGTATTATAACCTGCTGACCGCCGGGGTGCTGGACGGGCACCTCGCAGACATCGAGGAGCAGGCGCAGGAACTCTTTCTTCGGCTGGTAGAACAATACGCAGACACCGAGGGCGTGACGGAGGCCTTGAAAGCCGATGACCCGATGGCGTGGGTGCGGAAGATGAACGGCATCCGAAACCGAGCGAACGAGATCGTGATGCAGGAAATTGTATATGGGTAACGAGCAAGCGGGGGTCGATGGCCTCCGCTTGTTTTGTATGTAGAAAAAGAACAATGCTGTTTTGCAACGGCATTGTTCCGAACTTTGTTGACATTGTTCTTTTATTCGGGTATAATGTACTTGTGATTTTATGCGTGGAGGTATCCCCTATGGCTGAAATGATCTCGGTAAGAGAGGCAGCAGTGCGCTGGAATATAACGGAGCGGAGAGTTGCGACGCTCTGCAAGAATGGGAGAATCGCCGGTGCGGAAAAGCAGGGCAATCGTTGGCTGATCCCCGCTGATACGCAGAAGCCGGCGGATCAGCGGCTCAAGACGGGCGCTTTCCGCAAGACGGAGCGCACGCCGAAGCTGCCTCTGCCCATCGGCGTGTCCAATTACTGCCTTGCCTCGTCGGAATACTACTACATCGACAAGACGATGATGATCAAGGACTTTATCGATGAGCGTCCGATGGTGACGCTGTTCACCCGCCCCCGGCGTTTCGGCAAGACGCTGAATATGGATATGCTGCGCACTTATTTTGAAAAGAGCGACAAGGATACCTCTGTCTACTTCCGGGATAAGAAGATCTGGGCCTGCGGCCAGAAGTACCGGGATTATCAGGGCAAGTACCCTGTGATCTTCCTGACCTTCAAGGATGTGAAGTTTGATACTTGGGAGGAGACCTTTGCGGCCATCCGGGATATTTTCGCAAAGGAGACCCGGCGGCACAAGGAGCTGCTGGCCAGCGATAAATGCGACGAGTACAGCAAAAAGACCTATGAAAAGCTGGCAGACGGCAAGGTCAGCGAAGTAGAGCTGGCTTCTGCACTGCTGGACCTGTCCGCTATGCTGCACAAGCACTATGCCGTTGCGCCCATTATCATCATCGACGAGTATGACACCCCCATCCAGCAGGGCTACCAGAAGGACTATTACGACAAGGTCATCCGGTTTATGCGGAACCTGTTTTCCGGCGGTTTCAAGGATAATCAGCACCTGTCCTTCGGCTTCCTCACCGGCATTCTGCGGGTGGCCAAGGAGAGCATCTTCAGCGGGATGAACAACCTGTCCATCAACTCCGTGCTGGACAACAAATACAGCGCCTACTTCGGCTTCACCGCCGACGAGGTGATGGAGATGGCGGAATACTACGGTGCTGCCGATAAGTACGACGAAATTTGCCAATGGTACGACGGCTACCGCTTCGGCAAGACAGAGATTTTCAACCCGTGGTCGGTGGTCAACTACTTCAGCAACGAGTGCGAGCCGAGGCCCTTCTGGGTCTCCACCGGCAGCAACGATATTATCGGGGAAGTGCTTGCCCAGGCGGACGAGGAGATTTATAACCGTCTGACCTCCCTGGTCAACGGCGAGACCTTCACCACCTTCATCGACACCGGCGTGATTTATCCGCAGATCAAGAGCAATCCCTCCACCATTTACAGCTTCCTGCTGGTGACCGGCTATCTGAAGGCGCTGAAAACCACGCCCTCCTTCAGCGGCGATTTTATGTGCGAGGTCTCCCTGCCCAACCGGGAGATTTCTCTGGTGTATAACAAGGAGATCTTGCAGCGGCTGGAGAATCTGATTCCGCCGTCCACGGCGATTTCCGTTCAGGAGGCCATCTTCTCCGGCGATAACGCACGGCTGAAAGCGCAGATCCAGACGCTGCTGACCCAGTCGGTCAGCTCCTTCGATACTGCCGGGGAGAACTTCTACCACGGCTTTATGCTGGGCCTGTGCGCCCTGCTGGGCGGCGCTTTCGTAACCTCCAACCGGGAATCCGGCGACGGGCGCTATGACATTCAGCTGAAGCCCACGCAAAAGGGACTTCCGGGCATCCTGATTGAGCTGAAAGCGGAGAAAAATTGCAGCGACGAAAAGCTGAAAAAGCTATCCGAGACGGCCTTGCAGCAGATCAACGATAAGAAATACGAAACCGAGCTGACGACCGCCGGGGTCAGGACGATTTATAAATACGGCGTGGCCTTCAGCGGTAAAAAGGTCGAAGTGGCAGTCGGATGAGGCTGACGAATTTCAAAGTATCAGCTTTCAGCTTCCAAAGTATCAAATTGATACTTTGGTGAAATCCCAAAGTGCCAGCACGGTGGTTCCAAAGTGCCAAATTGGCACTTTGGAGATGTACTTATATCAAATGCTAAATGAATTAACAAAAATCGAGGGAGACTGCTTATGAAATCAAATTTTGATTTTCTGAATCGATACTGGCCTGCATTGGCACAGATCGGCGCAACCGCAGAAACCTATGTCTATTCTGATCCCAATGCCTGTATCTATAAACTCGGAATGTTTGCCGAGCGCTTAGTGCAGGAGATCCTTGTCTTTGAGCACATTGCGGAGCCGGCTGTTGACAACACCCACGCAAACCGAATTCGTATTTTGAAGCGGGCCGGTTTATTGCCGCACGAAATTGACAACACGCTATATGTTCTTCGCAAGACAAGAAACACGGCAGTACATACAGGTACGGACTCCGTGGACGAAGCAAAGACATTGCTGTCCTTGACTTACAATCTTGCTGTTTGGTTTATGGAGACATATGGAGACTGGGGATATATTGCGCCCGAGTTTGTTATGCCTGTCGAGACTGATCACGAAGATTTGGAATCCGTTATTGCCGAGCAGGAAAAGAAAATTGCGGAATTGACGAAGCAACTGGCTGTGGTCACGACTGCCGCTTCGGGCAAAACGCAGAAGGAGCGCGCAAGGCGGTCGGAATCTGTCTCCTCTATGATGAGCTGGAATGAGGCGCAGACCAGATGCTTGATCGATGAGCAGCTTCGTCTTTCTGGTTGGGAAGCTGATACGCAGAACCTGCGCTACAGCAAAGGAACGCGTCCTGTAAAGGGGAGAAATATTGCCATCAGCGAATGGCCTACCAATTCGGCCTTTTACAAAAACGGGTATGCGGATTATGCGTTCTTCGTTGGCGAGAAGCTCGTAGCATTGATGGATGCAAAAAAGATGTCGGAAGATGTGGCATCTACCATCGATGTGCAGGTAAAGGACTATGCTGCACATATTAAGCCGGAGGATATTCCACATACGGTTGGAAACTGGAATGGTTATCAGGTCCCCTTCCTCTTTGCTTCAAATGGCAGGGCATATTTAGAGCAGCTGCGGACGAAGTCTGGTATTTGGTTTTTGGATGTCCGGGAACAGGAAAATCAACCGTATCCTATTCGGAACTGGTTTAGCCCAAGTGACCTGATGGAAAAACTTGGTCAGAATACAGCGGCGGCCAATCAGGCGCTGGCTGCAGCAGATAATTCGTTTATGACAGATCCTAATGGGTTGAATCTGCGCGACTACCAGATTAAGGCAATTGATAAGGCAACAGAGGCGATCGTTGACGGCAAGAGAACGGCCTTGCTTGCAATGGCCACCGGAACGGGCAAAACCCGTACTGTTCTGGGACTTATCTACAAGATGCTGGAATCCAAGCGTTTCCGTCGTATTCTTTTCCTTGTGGATCGAGTGTCCCTCGGTGAGCAGGCAATGGACACCTTCAAAGATGTCAAGCTGAAGGAACTGCTGACGCTGGACAAAATATATGAGATCAAAGCGATCGATGACAACATCATCAATCTGGAAACCAAGGTCAGCATTTCAACGGTGCAGGGGCTTTTGAAACGCACGATTCTGGCAGAAGAACCGGATTTGATGCCCGGTGCATTTGATTTGATTATTGTGGACGAAGCCCACCGAGGATATATTCTTGACCGTGAAATGACGGAAGAAGAAATCCTCTACGATAATCAGGATGATTATATGAGCAAGTACAAGCGGGTTATCGAGTATTTTGATTCGGTGAAAGTTGCCTTGACTGCTACGCCCGCCCTGCACACGACCGAGATTTTCGGGGAGCCGGTCTATACCTACAGCTACCGTGAGGCGGTTATCGATGGCTGGCTGGTGGATCACGATCCTCCGTATCTGATTAATACGGATTTCATTGAAAATGACGCACAGTTCAAGAAGGGTGAAACCTTGGCGCAATATGACCCCAACACCAATGAACTTTTGAACGGTGCAGTTTTGGACGATGAAATGGATTTCGATGTGTCGGAGTTCAACCGCAAAATTGTTCTGCCGGATCATACCCGCAAGGTGCTGGAAGAGGTGTCGACCTACCTGAATCCGGAAAGTGGAGAAAAGACGCTGATTTTTGCGGTGAATGATGCACACGCTGACCGTATTGTGGATACGCTCCGAGAAATTTACAAGCCCTATGGCATTTCCAATGATGCCATTATGAAAATCACGGGCAAAACTGCCGGCGGCAACAAAAAGAAGATTTTGCAGGTGATCAAGCAGTTCAAAAACAACCAGTACCCCAACATTGCCGTAACAGTCGACCTGCTGACTACCGGAATCGATGTGCCGGCAATTTGCAATTTGGTGTTTATGCGCAAGATCAATAGCCGGATCCTCTTTGAGCAGATGCTGGGACGCGCTACTCGCCTTTGCCCGGAAATCGGAAAGACGCACTTCAATATCTTCGATGCAGTTCGCGTGTACGAGGACTTGGACGACACTTCCAATATGAAGTCAGTCTCCGTCAGCAAATCAATGGCTGAATTGTTGGAGGATTTGTTCCGTCCGGGTGAGGCCAGCAAGCAGCCTGTCAAAGATCGCATTTTGGCAAGATTGCAGCGTAAGAGCAACAATCTGACCGATGAGCAAAAGTATGATGTATCCGAGCGTTTAGGCGGAAAAACAATTCGGGAATATGCGAAGGAATTGAAAAGCTGTACAGAGGAAGCTTTTGTGCGACGCTGCCGGGAGGATAAGGATTTCCTGCTTTGGTTTGACAACCTGAAGGGCAAAAAGCGCGGACATTACTATTCCGAAAAGGAAGATACTCTTCTGGAAACGACCCGCGGCTATGGTGACACGGAAAAACCGCAGGATTATCTGGACTCTTTTGTGGCCTATGTTAATGAGAACAAAGACCGTATCGAAGCGATCCGCATAGCCTGCACCCGCCCCAGCGATATGACCCGGGCGCAGCTTCGGGAGTTAAAGCTGGAACTGGATAAGGAGAATTTCACCGAGAGCAGCTTGAATGAAGCGGCCAGCGCGGTGAGCAATGAACGGATCGTGGCAGACATTATCGCCTTTGTTCGTCGGGCTGTACTTAAAACGCCGCTGGTGAACCACGATGACCGCGTGAAAATGGCCTTTTCTAAACTGATTTCGGCGCATCACTTTAACAAAATGCAGCTGGATCTGCTGGAAAAGATCAAGGTATATATGCTTCACGAGAGCATCCTCAATACCGAGACCTTTGAGGCACCGGCGTTCAAGATGGATGGCGGTTTCGCACGCTTTAACAAGAAGTTTGGCGGGCAGCTTGCGGAGATCATCCGCGAGATCAACACTTATATTTACGAAGGAGCAGCTTAAATGAGCACGCAAGATATTGTACAGAAACTTTGGAACCTCTGTAATGTGCTGCGGGATGACGGTATTACTTATCACCAGTATGTGACAGAACTGACCTACATTCTGTTTTTGAAAATGGCCGATGAGACCGGTGCAGATAAGGATATTCCTGAAGCATATCGTTGGGGCTCTTTGACCAGCCGTTCCGGCATTGACCTGAAAAAGCACTACTATACGCTGCTCAGCAAGCTGGGCGAAGAATCCGTTGGCCGCGTGGCACAGATTTACGCCAACGCATCCTCCAGCATCGAGGAGCCGAAAAATCTCGAAAAAATCATCACGGAAATTGATAAGCTGGACTGGTATGAGGCCAAAGAGGAAGGTCTGGGCGACCTGTATGAAGGACTCTTGGAGAAAAACGCCAATGAGAAGAAGTCCGGTGCCGGTCAGTACTTCACCCCTCGTGTGCTGATCGATGTGATGACGGAGCTCATCAAACCCCAGCTAGGCGACAAGTGCTTTGACCCGGCCTGCGGTACTTTTGGCTTTATGATTGCAGCCAACCGCTATGTCAATGCGAATAACGATATGTATGCACTCTCTGACCGTCAGGCAGATTTCCAGCAGAACAAAGCATTCAACGGTGTGGAGCTGGTGCACGAAACCCATCGCTTGGCATTGATGAATGCCTATCTGCACAATATGAATGCCAATATCACATTGGGGGATTCTCTCGCACAAAGCGCCAAGGGATTGAAAGATTTTGATGTCATTCTGACCAATCCGCCCTTTGGCACGAAAAAGGGCGGTGAGCGTGCCACCCGGGATGACATCTCTTTCCAGACCTCCAACAAGCAGCTGAACTTCTTGCAGGTAATCTATCGCAGCCTGAAGGCGGATGGCAAGGCCCGCTGCGCTGTGGTGCTGCCGGATAATGTGTTGTTTGCTGCCGGAGACGGTGCCAGCGTGCGCCGGGAACTGATGAATTTCTGCAATCTGCATACCATTCTGCGCTTGCCTACCGGCATTTTCTATGCGCAGGGCGTCAAGACCAATGTGCTGTTCTTTACCCGCGGGACAACCGAGCAGGATAACACCACCGAGGTTGCATTCTACGATATGCGCACCAATATGGACAGCTTTGGTAAGACCCGGCAGCTGCGCAAGAGTGATTTCGACGAGTTTGTGGCAGGGTATGAAGACACATCCAAGCGCACCGGCGAGCGCTGGAGCAAATTCACTCGTGAAGAGATCGCCAAGAATCCGGACGATAGTCTTGACCTTGGCTTGATTCGCGACGACTCCATCGTGGATTATGACGATCTTCCTGACCCTGTAGAAAGCGGCGAGGAAGCGATTGCAAATTTGGAGGAAGCGGTCGATCTGCTGAAAAGTGTTGTGCGTGAGCTTCGCGCTCTGACGGAGGGAAAGTGATGGCAAGAGCAAAAAAAGAAGCCGCCCTCACGCCCGAAGAGCGTTTGCAGGCAGCCTTGGTGCCGGATTGGGAGTGGCCGTATAAATTGCCGGGGAATTGGTGTTGGACTAAAATAGGGAGTATTTCTTCACTTCATAGAGGTGTTTCGTATAAGAAAACTGACGCGCATACTGAGAGAAGAGAAAATAGTTGCCTTGTAATGCGCGGTGGAAATATATGTGAGGGAAGTATCGACACAGAAGCTGATAATATCTATGTAGATATTTCTCTTGTTGCAGAGAACCAAATTGTTAGAAAAAATGATATTATTATTGTTGCGTCAACTGGAAGTACAAAGGTAATTGGCCGTGCGGGTATATCCAAAATGGACTATTTAGATGTAGCATTTGGTGCATTTTTGCTGCTTGTAAGGCCTTCAACAAAGGTAAATCAAAGATATATTGATTACTTTTTCTTAAGTGATAATTATCGCAATAGAATCAAAAAACTTGCAAGCGGAATTAATATAAACAATATTAGAGGTGAATATATTACCGAAACTCTCGTCCCCCTCGCGCCGCTTGCTGAGCAGCAGCGCATTGTTGACCGCATCGAAAGCCTGTTTGCCAAGCTGGATGAGGCCAAGGAAAAGGCACAGGCCGTGGTGGATAGCTTTGAAACCCGCAAAGCCGCTATTCTGCATAAGGCCTTCACCGGTGAACTGACTGCGAAATGGCGGGAAGAGCACGGCGTGGGGATGGAGAGTTGGGAGAAAAGACGTATCAACGAGTTAGCAAGACCGCGAGCAGGATATGCGTTTGATAGTAAGAAATTTTCAAATACAGGTTATCAAGTTGTAAGGATGGGAAATCTCTATGGAGAGACATTGGATCTTTTTCGAAAACCCGTCTTTATTCCGGAAGATGATGTTGATGATTCAATCTTAAACCGAGCGTTGATAAAAGATGGAGATATATTAATAACCCTAACAGGGACAAAGTACAAGCGAGACTACGGGTATGCGGTATGTGTTTCTTCCCCTAACAAATTACTTGTGAATCAGCGGATATTATGTCTTACCCCTTTTGCTTGTGTTGAACGAAATTACCTGCTGTATTATTTGAAATCTAATTTGTTTAGAGATGTGTTTTTTAGTTGCGAAACAGGCGGTGTAAACCAAGGGAATGTAAGTTCGAAGTTTGTTGAGAACATTGAAATCCCAATTCCAACTTTTGATGAACAGCTTGAAATTACTACTGTTTTAGATCGAACACTTGCGCACGAACAACAGGCCAAGGAAGCCGCTGAAGCGGTCCTTGACCAGATTGACCTGATGAAAAAATCCATTCTCGCCCGTGCCTTTCGCGGTGAACTGGGTACGAATGACCCGAACGAGGAGAGCGCGGTGGAATTGCTGAGGCAAGTAATCGAACAAGAGGATGGAGATGTGATCAGGCCAAAGGCAAAAGCGAAGCGAATTGCAATTCCCGCAGAAATTAAGCCGTTGTTGTCAGGTGCTAATGAAGAAGCAATTGTCAAACTCCTATTAAAAGCTGCGCCCCAATCTGTTTCTACACAGACAGTAATGTCCATTAGTAAGAAAAAATTTGAGCTTATGGACGCATTACGCAATCTGGAGAAAAAACAGATTGTGTCGAAAAGTGATTCTGGAGAATACTCACTAGTGAGGTAATATTATGCAAATCAAACGGCTTCAGATCGATGATTATCTTTGTTTGGTTGACTTTGATATAGTATTTGACACCGTATCGGGTGGTAGCTCAACAATTCTGATTGGAGAAAATGGCGCTGGAAAATCGACGATGATTGAGTGTATTCTGAACATTCTGATGTCTTTTGATTCTCCCGCAATAGAAAAACAGATTGACTACAGCTATTCTATGGAGTACAACTATGCGCAAAAGGCGGTATGCATTGTCCAAAGCAATCATAATTATCGTATCACGGTAGATGATGTTTTCTGTGAGGGAAGCTATAAAAGGGTGCGCTCTTTTATCCAATCTCATTCTTTGTTCCCTCAACGCATTATTGCGTTTTATTCTGGGGCCAACAATAAGCTCTTGCCTCAAATAGAACGAATTAATAAAAGCTATGTAAGGCAATGCAGAAATACACTTGTGCGCTTTCTTAAAGCAATGAACGATGAATCTGAGCGCTTCTTGCCGAACTTTCCCAAAAGAAAGTACAATTATTGTGATGAGGGAATGACTCCAATATATTTGGCTTCTATTCTTTGCGGTCAGGATTCTTTTGAACAGAATTATCTTGTCAATGCGTGCCATTTCGATGAAGTCCAATGTGTGGATATGGTCATTAATATTGATAAAGTTGAGGGCATTTTTGGCAGAGGACGGTTCGAAGGAGATGTGCCCACAGGCCTGTACTATTTGACGGATTTCATTGACCATCGGTTTACGGATTTGCTGCGAAGAGGATTACTATATTCTGCTGCGGGAAAATCTTATTTCGAAATTAAAGGAATTGAAAAGTTAGGGTTAGATTCTATTGCAATCCTAGAATTTTTTGAGAAACTATACTCTCTGTTTGATGCGAGATTTGAGGTGACCGTCACTCAGGGGAATTCCATAGTGAAATGCAAATCAATGAGCGAAGGGCAGCGCCAACTTATCAAAATCCTTGGTATGCTTGGTATTTGCAAGACGGAAGATTGTCTTGTTTTAATGGACGAGCCGGATGCCTATATGAACCCGCGCTGGAAATATGACATCAAAAGCACAATGGATCAATCCTTGAAAGATGCCGTAAACGCCCAGGCAATCATTGCAACACACGATCCGTTAGTGATCAATGGTGTTCCTAAGGAGTTTATTAGGATATTTACCCAAAACAAAGAACTTGAATCATCCACAGGATTTTTTATCACAAGAGTTATCACTCCCGTCGAGGATACTGAGGGAATGGGAATCGACGGGTTGTTACAAAGTGAGTATTATGGGTTACAGACTTCTTACGACCAAAAATCGCATAAGAAATTCTTGCGCAGACAAGAATTATATCTAAAACTTATTGGCGGGAGTGCTACGGACGAAGAAAAAGCAGAGCTTCGTGAAATAACGAGAGATTTGGGCTTGCTGCCGCTATCGTATAATTCAATTGATTTCCTATATGATGATTTTTTGACCGTATATAAGAAGTGCGATCTGTATAGTAAAGAGTATCTTACCTACGATCAAGTGTTAGAGCGCAGAGGAAAAATTAAAGAAATTATAGAGGCGTTATACGAAGGGCAAGTATGAGATATATAAAGATAGAAGATCTTCTGGTATTCAGAAGCAGGTGGGGACAAGGGGATACACTCTGGAGAAACAGTGTGCTCAAAAAGGATTTCAGAGATTTCTTTCACAATAAGTGCTGGTATACAGAGGTACCCCTTGTCGGGCAAGATGTACATATTGACCACTTTCGACCCAAGGCAGCGGTAAAGCCCTTTGAGAATTTTAAATATAATCATTTGATTCAGGATAAGGGATATTATTGGCTAGCAAATGATCCGTCGAATTATAGGGCGTGCTGTATCTATGCTAATCGGAAGACAGGTGACGGTGGCAAAGGAAACTATTTCCCTTTGGCAGATGATGGCGTATATCAATCGGAAAAGGATGAAAATAATGAGCATCCAATGCTGTTAGATCCATGCGTGGCAGAAGATGTTAAGTTGTTGTCTTTTCTGGGTAATCGCGTAGTTCCTGCAACGGACGATGAATTGGGCAAAGAAAGGGTTAGAGTTTCAGCATCTATTTACAATCTGACCGATGCTTACATAAGCAACGAAAGAGGAAAAATTTGGGCGAGCATTGAACAATTGCTTACAGAGTATAGCTCCGGAGATATTAGCAAGTCCAGCTGTATTCGCCAGCTAAGGGACGCTATATCACCCGAAGCGCCCTTTTCAGCTTGCGCAATAGCTTGCGTTAATTCTCTTGCTCCAGACGAAATAAAGAGCGAGCTTGATTTGATACTCTAACTCTATGAAATGAGGGATGATGATAGTGCTGAATCAAACAAATGCAAATATTGAAAGACACATCAAAACCCACACCGAGCGTTCCGATGATGACCGTGCGGCAGTATCTGTTTTGGAGACATTTCTTCGTTCGAATGGAAGAATCAACCCTTCTTTTGCCTCGGATGATAAGTGGCCCAATCACGATGGCACTTTCGAATTTGTTCCCAATCCTGACATTTCTAGACGGCCCAAGCAGACTTTCTATGTCCAAATAAAGGGAACACGCAATTATACTGAGTGCGAGGGTGTTATCAAGTACACGCTAAAGGATCTCGCTTTTCCTGCTTTTATATGTGGCAGAGTATCTCTTGATCCGGGAATTCTGTTTGTGATTCTCAATCCCGCTGAACGCGGAGATGAGAGAGTTTTTTGGAAGTATATGTCGCCCAGTTTTCTCAACAGTATTGATTTTGCAAAAGACAGTATAACCGTCAGTTTTTCACCGGAAGAGGAAATCTTGAACAATGACGAAAGCGTTTTAGCTTTTTGCGAGAGGTTAGAAAAAATTGTCGAGCGGCATTCCTTTGTAAACCAATTGGAACGGCATAGTTATTCTTTTGAAGAAGCTAAGCGAATCGTTGAGACCTGTGATACGGAAATCACGGAAAGCATCGACAATTTAAGCATTCTAAATAAGAGCCGCGACAACATTTCACGGAGAATTTTGACGAGATTGAACGATCTATGCATTTCAGCTTTACTGTTGAATGCGATGAAAGACGGCTATCAAAGTCCCAACGCAGGCTTTGCGTGGGAATACTCACTCTTAAGGGCAAATACAAAGTACTTAGGGAATTTTTACCGAGGATTGCAATATATCGGACGCCGGATCCCCGAGGAAGGCCAAGCAGAGCGGCTGATGCTGAAGTACTACAGCTTTATGTGGCAGATCCGTCAATCACTCTATGAGAACTACGGCATCACCGTGCTTCAGAACTTGGAAAAGTTTCAGGAATATACCGGAACCGATGAACAGGATAAACAATACTATGAGTTGGTGGCGAATGCTTTCTCAACCCCAAAAACCGAGCAGAAACATAACAGCAATACGAGGTTTTATATTCAGAAAAGGACGCCGTTTTATGTCGGAAAAGAGCGCTATTTTGAGGTAACGCTGCAGCAAGCGGACATCTATGCGTCAAAGTATAACCGAATTACAGCATATACCAAACTTGACATTTCTACAGGCTATTCTGTACAAATCGACTATGTCCCATCATACATTAATCTCTGGGGTGTCAATACAGAAATTAAAATTATCACAGCTTGGCGTGTTTCGGTAGATCCGAAATGCTTGAACACGCTTGGAAAGATACTTAATATGCGCCTTCAGCTTTCTTCAAAATATGGAGAATATGATGCTCTGATGAGATTCCTAACAGAAACAGGTATGGATTTTCTGGAAATGATTGATCTTCGGGAGATACCTTTCTCAAATCTTTTGGAGTCAGTTTACAAAAAAGCAAACACCTCTTATTTCAAAGATGTTTTACAGCAGTTGAGGGACAACTATTCTACAGGTTCGACACGCTTCGGCCGATATACAATTCGGTATCTGTTACTGAATCTGCGCGAAGATCTTTTGGAACGCGTTATGCCCTCTCAGTTTAGTCCGCAATGGAAATGCAAGGATTTATACCTGTCTAGAAAATGCTTTCCGTTTGAGCGTAACCCACTTGCTTCTGATTTAGCTGACAGCAAAACGAGCCAGATAAGTCAAGCCAAGTACTTGGCCAGAGTAGTTGAAAAGGAAAAGACTGAGGTTGCGGTTCCTTACTGGTCCATTGTAAAGTCTATGCAAGATACCGGCGAAATTTACTGCGATCTTGGCGGAGATTTAACCGAACAGGCGATCCAGAAATATAATGATTGCTTAGACGATTGGGAAAAGAGCCAAGGGTATGAAATCATTTCAGATGGAAATGCCGCTTGTATCGCAGCATATGAGGCATCGACGCTCTTTATTTTGAATAAACTACTGGAATTATCACAGATTCACAATAAAGGGCAAAAAGAAGTTAACGAAAGATATTTGAGAAATTGCAATATTGCCTTTTCAGATCCTAAAAAAGAAGAAGCTCTTAAATATGCTTTTGTAAACTCCAGAGTACTTCTTGTTTACGGAGCTGCCGGTACCGGAAAGACAACCCTAATCGATATGATCTCAACAATGCTGTCTGGGCGTCGGAAATTGTTTCTTACCAAAACACATACGGCCTTGCAGAATCTGCAGAGGCGAATTAATAATCCGGGGGCTGATGCCAGTTTTGTAAGCATCAATAGTTTTACGAAGAGGGTAAACCTTCCTGATTATGATGTTATCTTTGTAGACGAATGCAGCACCATTGATAACCGTGCAATGAAGGTATTCCTCGAGAAAATGCGCCCGGATACATTCTTAGTACTTGCGGGAGACACCTATCAGATAGAATCTATTGATTTCGGTAATTGGTTTACTTATGCCAAGGATATTATTAAGACTAAAGGTTCGAATGTTGAACTCGTAAGCACTTGGAGAACAAAGGATCCCGGTTTAATTGAGCTTTGGAACGAGACTCGAAATAAGGGCGCGCTAATAACGGAAAAACTTGTTATCGACGGCCCATTTTCTGAAAATATTGGCGAAGGAGTGCTCAATTCCGAGATAATGGATGAGGTGATTTTATGCTTGAACTATGACGGAAAATTTGGCTTGAATAATATGAATAGCTATTTCCAAAATGCTAACACAGAAACGGCTGTTGTCTGGAGAGACTGGAAATATAAAGTTGGCGATCATATATTGTTCAATGACACGGACAGATTTTCTCTGCTCTATAATAATTTAAAAGGGCGAATTGTCCAAATAGAACTGTTTGACAGTAGAATCAGATTTACAGTAGATGTAGAGATCCCGTTAACAGAGCAAGATTGCCAAAACGATGGCATAGAATTCATCGATATAATTGATGATGTGACCCGAATACGATTTGATGTACTTGATTTTGAAGAGGAAATGGCAGATGAAGATCGCAAAAAATCCATCGTACCGTTTCAGCTTGCCTATGCGGTTTCAATTCATAAAGCGCAGGGCTTAGAATATAGGTCAGTTAAGGTTGTTATTCCGAGTAGCAACGCTGAAAAAATAACACACGGCATTTTCTATACAGCAATTACGCGTGCAAAAGAAAAACTAAAAATCTACTGGAGTTCTGAAACGATGCAAGAAGTCGTCGCCGGATTTTCGATAGACACTTCAAGGCAAAAAAGTTTGGCAATTATTAAGGAGAAGCTGAAGCAGGACAAGAATACCTAGGAATGGGGCACCGACCGTTTGGTCGGTGCCCTATTCCTATATGAGCCATCTATAAGTCAATAGTGATTATCAGCCGTCCTCCCATCATCGGGAGGACGGCTTTTTTGCGTCTTGACAGAAAAATATTTGAGAAATTTCTCGAAAACACCCCCACAAACGGCGCCCCTTATTCAAAGTAAGTGAAGGGAGAAATATTTTTGTGGGGAATTTTGAAAAGCACCCTGCCAAACGGCACCCCTTATTCAGAGTAAGTAGAAGGACCCTTTGAAAAGTTGAGGGGATTTTTCAAATTACTTTGCCAAAATCTCAAAAAATTTCCCAATTGGTTAGTAGGAGGGGCACTTAAAAAATTTTTCTAAAACCCATTTGTTATTTGCCCGAAAATTTCCCAATTGATTAGTGGGGAGGTTCGCAGAAAAATTCTCAAAAGTTTTTTCGTTCAAATCCGAAAAAATTCCCCAGTTGGTTAGTAGAGAGGCTTTTCAAGAAAATTTTCAAAGTTACTTCGTACAAATCGAAAAAAATTTCCCAGTTGATTAGTGAGGGGGTTAAAAAACGGCCCTTCTCGCTGGCTACCTATTGAGGGGACTGTCTCCCTGTGCACCTTGAAAATTGAATCGCCGCCTCCAAAGGATATGCTTCCGGCAAGTGACGCCACGACTTCCCGAAAAAGGAACGAGCGCATCAAAGAAGCGATACGCCGTGGTGAGACTCCGGGGCAGGAACAATGCGGATGAGCGGCAGCAAGCAAAAACCGCCGCAGAAATGCGGCTTCAGAACAGACAAAGGAGGTTCAAACCTATGAAGAAAGGAGAGCTCAGAGAGCTTTATCAGATGATGTTTCCGGAATACCCGGACATCGTGACCGTCAAAGAGCTTCGGGAGATGCTGGGCATCAGCCGCAAGCTGGCCTACAAGCTGATCGACTATGGGCACATCCACGCCGTGAAGATCGGCACGACGCTGAAGATTCCGAAAATCAGCGTCATCAACTATGTGATGGAGAAAGAGGTGAAGAAGGTTGGATGAGATCAAGCGCCTGACGCCCGCCCAAAGGGCACGCTGCAACCGGCTGATCCGGAGGCTGTGCGCCAACTACGATGGCAGCAACTGCCTGCCGCTGGACGACGGCGAGGGCTGCGTGTGCGTGCAGATGATTTCCTATTCGCTGCTGTGCAAGTACTTCCGGCGGGCGGTTCTGCCC
>ENA-OPNW01000106-OPNW01000106.1-human-gut-metagenome-genome-assembly--contig:-NODE-106-length-62632-cov-5.678492_pt1 | contig 62632 bp, 64 predicted proteins | sample MGYA00241540_ERZ501777 | MGnify/ENA primary metagenome ERZ501777 (study PRJEB25962, sample SAMEA2042615) | human gut metagenome | biome: human gut; feature: human-associated habitat; material: faeces...
TATAAAACTTTATGTTTTAATTATATCAACTAAAATTTTCATTGTCAATTAAAAAAGCAAAAAAATAAGGCTATCGGAGAATTTGCTCTCCGATAGCCTGTATAAATAGTAATCTATAAACAGTCAAACGAGGGTATAAATTTGTACCCTCGTTTGATATGATTTAGCTTACACTTTTTTATAGATGTCACCACGATTGCCAATTCTGATTATACGGATTATTAAGATTTCGTTATTTACAGTATAAATAATTCTATAATCACCTACACGAAGTCTATAATATCCTGCATATCCTTGCATTGCTTTTATATTTCCTTCAAATGGCAACCTTGCAATCGCATTAAATATGCGTTCTTTATTACTTTGAGATTGTTTTGACAAGAATTTCACAGCATTTTTATCAAATTCGATTTTATATTTATTCATTTATCTTCACTCCACAAAATTTAGCGGCTTCTTCAAATGATATAAAATCTTTTTCTTTACTGTTTTCGTAATCTTTTATTAAGGATTCGCAAAATTCATCATCAGCATTTTCGTAATCTAACATACCTTGCATATACGCTATAACTAACGAAAGTTTATCAGAAGGAAGCTTATCTGCAAGTTGGATTAAATACTCTTTATTACTCATATTATCACCTCAAATAATGATAGAATATTTCTATTTATATTGTAACACAAATAGAAACAAATTCAATACCTGATACATTACTAATACTAACTTACATAGTACATCGTAATATAAATATTAAATTTTGTCAATAAAAATAAGGCTATCGAAAAGTTTTAATTCCGATAGCCTATATAGCCTATTATAAATAATAATTCTCGTACAGGGTATAAATTTATACCCTGTACGAACTTACTTAGCACCTAAACTGTGTCATCAGGAATAATTTGTTTTCTGCTTCAAGCAGCACCGGTTTATCACCACCTGCACAGATTACCTTAATTTCGCCATCAACTGAGCCGACAAGCTCTTTAAAATCTTTGAGGTTCAAGCACATTTTCACCTCAGAATTGCTTGTGCTATCGGTAATATCAATCACCTGTTCACAGGCGGTAGTTGTGTCCATATTGGTAATTGCAAAAGTGTCACCGCTAACAACACACTTTATTTTGTTTTCATTTACCGATGAGAGCAAAGCTATTCTGCTGAGTACCGTTTTTAAACTTTCCTGTTCAACAACAAATGTATTTCCTGTACCGTTTTTAATGGACTCAGTAATTGAAATTAAAGAATTAATATCGCTACACTCAATAAGCGTTGAAGATAATTCAAAATCATCTTGCTTTAAAGTGACAGCTCGTTTATGGTTGGCATAATTAATTTCTATATTATCTGCACACTCAAACATTGACAAATAACCTATGTGTGCAATAGGAAATGTAATTTCGCACTTTTCAAGCATATCGCAATTTGCAGGTACAATATCAACAAAAGCCAATTTCTTACCGTCAGTTGCAGAGGAGATAAGTTTACCGTTTCTCACAGAGATATGTACGCACTTAACTCTTGTGTTTGGAGAATTACAATCGCCTGCAATAGCAGAAGCCTTGACACTCTCCACAAATTTTCCTGCATTTACCGACAATAGCAAATCTTCCTTTTTGCTTCTTTTGGGATATGTATTTTCTTCAAGCAAAGAAAACCTTACCTTATTTCTTCCGCTTTTAATCGTAAGGCAAGAGTCTTTAACAAGAAACTCCAACTTACTATTAACAGGGAAAGAGATGATATACTCTGCCGCTTTGGAAGGGATTACAATAGGTTTGGTAATGTCTTTTTGCTCAAGAATATATGTTGCCTGACATTCGATGTTTGCAGCATACATAACCTCATCGGATATATAAACCCCTTCTACTATTGCTTTTTTTCGGATAATATTAAGTGCCACTTTAAAGAATTTTAAAATCTCTTTTGTAATAATCATAATCGTTCTCCTTAATTTTATAAATTTCTTAATATTTGTTCTTTAAGCACCTTTGCAAACGCTTTAGGAACTTTACTCAAATCTTCATAGCAAACGAAGCTCTTGCCGTAAATACTGCTAAGTGATTGAGCGTCAGAGCCAAAGCCAAATGCAATGACTGCTGTTCCATCACGCTTAATCTGTCGAGTAAGTACACGCAAATCATTATTTGCCGCTTCACCAACATAATTGTCTGCGGCAGGCATACCGTCAGAGATGATAACGAGGAGCTTGTGCTTCTCTTTTCTTCTCTTTAATCGCTTATAGCAATATCGTATTGCATAACCGTCACGATTGCCCCAACGGTCCGTCATAGACACAAGACGATATTTGTCGTTACCGTCCGTACTTTCATATGTACAGTATGGATACAGCTCGACTCTTTCATCTTCTGTATCTCCGATTATTTCAATCGGGATACCAAGCTCATCGGCAACAGTTTTTAATAAGACACAGCTTACTCTTGCTGTATCTATTCTGTCGCCATACATAGATCCGCTCTCATCAACTCTTACCGATATAGCCATATCTATTACTTTTTTAGGATTTTTTCTATCTTCCCAAAATTTGTAATCAGGCTTATACAGCTTGCTTGTCGTAAGTTTCTTTCCGATAATTCTGTTTTTTCTTGACTCGCTCAGGTTTTCATCTTTGATCACCCTCTCAAGCTCCTTTACCATAGCGTTTGCAATAGGTTTAATACCTTTTACAATACGCTCATAGCTTTTTTTGCTGTTTGAAGGGATTGAACGAAATCTGTTGATTGTAGCACCGCTCGAACTGTCAGCAATACCGTAATCACCTCTAATATCATCGTTAAGCTCTTTTTCAATAGCATTTTCGCTAATATCAACTGCCTTGTTATGCGCAAGACCGTTAAGAATACTATTGAAGTCCACATCTTCAGCTGTATAATCTTCAGATGTAACTGTTCCTGCCGATGATGAACCATCACACAAGCAAGTCGCAAGAGCTTTTCTCATCGCTTCGTGTTCTTCTTCTGTCAAAGATGATTTTTCATCATCTAATGACTTATCATTTTTTTGAACTGCACTCGGTTGTGCAATCGCCGATGTATCCTTTGTATCCTCAGTTTGTCCCTGCAATCCGCTCATAATTTGAGCAATTTCTTCTTCAATTTCCTTTTCCTGTTCAGGGGAAAGAGGAGATTTTGAACTCTCAGAGTCGGAACTATCTGAGGAATCAGAATTATTATCGCCGTCATCAGAATTATCTTCATCATCGTACTTATCTTTGAGATTCTGTATATCTTCCTCAATAAATTTCCAAAGATGACATATAATGAGATTGCAGGCTAAAACCCTTTTTTCAGGTGTTGCCATTATCATCGTGGCAATCTCTGATACAATATAGTTTACCGTTCCTGAGTATTCCTCTTCGGCTTCAGGTGTGCCGTAATACACATCTTTTGCCTTTAACTTTGATACAAGAGCATTGCTGTAAATTACAGCTTTGCTGAGTCCCATTTCAGCCATTTCAGCGATAGACGGTGACTCTTCATAAATAAGAGCATTACCGACTGCAATACCTTTTCTGTAATTTCCGGCAAATTTTGACGATTGCTTTGCATTAACATAAATATCCTCAATTAAATTGAGAATATTATGAAAATAGTTAAGCAAGTAAATTCTTCCAATTTTTTCGTTTGCAAGCATTTCATCGTATTCGCTGTAATTTTCAATTTCTTCGTCATAGTCATACAAGTCATCACCCAAAGGAATATATCCTGACTTTATTGCTTCATTCGCTTCATTGAATTTTGCAAAATCAGTCCAAAGTATATGACCCTCTTCGTGAGCGAGTAATCCTACCACGAAAAGATTGTATAAGTTGTACGACTTTTTAAGACGCTCGGCAAATTGACAGCCTACATTGATGTGTACCATTTCTCCGTTTGTATAGGCTGGACAATCGCCGTCACTGTCGTTAATTATATTAACTCTCAGTTTGGTGCTTCTTCTATATCCTGCTATTTTTGCTGTTGTTTCAAGCATAGACAGCAGCATATTTTGGTATTCGGGAGAAGCGAAAACCTCTTCAAAGCTAAGACCTGCCTTAGCCTTAGCTTCTATTGATTTGAACTTATCCATTATCCATAAATCTCCTTTTTAATATAATATATAAGAGAGAAAGGCGAATAACCGCCTTTCTCTCAAAATCAATACTTTATCCGAGCAAATTCAAAATAACCTCATTTCTAAGTTCTTCAATTTCCTCGTTATGCAACGAACAGCCTGTTAAAACTGTACTTTCTGCTGTTCGTTTGAGCAGTTTATTAATATCGTACTTGCTGCCGTAAAGCCTTAACTCAAACGAATACGCAAGCACCCAATTTGCAAATTCTCGAACGCCACAAGTACCGTTTATACCCTTACTAACGATTGCTTGAGCAAGTGCTAATACAACCGTTGCCATTTTTTCAAGGACCACATTGTCATTGAACATAGTCATCGCCGACACTCGTTCAATAAGTTCTTCTTTCGCAGGGGTTTCGACCTTTATTCTCTGATGGAAACGGCTTTTCATTGAGGCTTCAAACTCGTTACAGTTTGCTTCCTCAACATTTGCACAAAATACAATAATAGTGTTTTCGTTTCGCTTAATAACCTCTCCTGTTGGAAGAGAAAAGGACATATGACCGTCCATAAGCTCATTGAGTGCAATGCCAACGCCGCTGTCACGGACATTGGTAAACTCCTCGACAACGACAACGCCGCCGTCACGAACACCTTTAATAAAAGGCGATTCCTGAAAATAGTAACTGATACCGTTGCTGTTTTTTGCTTGTTCTGCCGCTTTTAAATTAATGTACGCAGCATAACACTCCTCTTCAGACACCTCACTTCTTTCAATCCCTGTAATCGCCTTATATGCAAACTCAGGGGACATCTCTACCTCTTCTTTAAAAGAGGTAAAATCCTCAATCCTGCCTGTTTTATTTACATTATCAAGTTTAGGCATTATTTCTCCTTTAAATGCTGCTTCATCAGTGTTTGAAGAGCAGTTTATATAATAGAAAGGAAGTCCTAATGCTGAGGCGAGAGCCATAGCACCTTGTGTTTTACCTGAACCTGCACCGCCAAAAATCAGATAGTTTTTGGGCTTGAGTTCAGGACTCAAGTCTGAAGAATAATAAAATTCAGTATATTCAGCAAGGTTAGATACCCAATTTGGTACTTTATATGTATCAGGCATTTTAGGAATAAGAGCCGAATCATAATCAGCAATCTTAAATTTGCAAAACAAATCTTTTGCTGTAATTTCTTCTTGAACGAAAGGGATAAAATCGTTTGAAAAGACTTTAAATTCATTTCCTACAACAATTTGACTTGCTTCAGGTGTATATGCGGATAAATCCTGCGGAACATCAGGCAAATATCCTGTTGAGGCAATATACACAGGTACTTTAGCAGTGCCCACTGTATGATAAACACTATCGCACAATATAAACAGACTTGCGATCAATGATGTATCATTAATTTGATTTGTCCTTCCGGCAGCGATTTCGCAGTATTCATTGATTAATGCGGATTTCTTTTTCCAAAACTGCGTAACTTCCTTTTCTCCTTTATAAACAAGATAATCAATAAGGCATAACCACGCCGCTAAACCGAATTTTGTATCTTTTTTAATTACGGAATATTTCTTCCAATTTTTACCGTCAGAGGAAATACCGCCGAAGAGAAATTTTTGCTGACTTATGCTAAAACAACAAAGGTGAATCTGCTGTTTAATATCAATATATTCAGCAAGAATATACTCTTCTGTTGAAGCAACAGTTACTCTGCGATTTTCCTCAGCAGTAAGTTCCGAAGCCGATAAGGAAGTATTAAGAATATCATAGCCATTCACTGCCAACATAATTGCTGCGGTAGCCACGGGTTCATATATTCTTGAATAACCTCTGTCGTTATCAATAGACATATAGGCTTTGTTAGAACTCGTTGTTGCAGAAATACCGTTAATGTAATTTTCGGAATTTTCTTTTTTAAACAATAGATTATCATTTTGAAACATAATTAATCATACTCCTTCATAATTTTCGCCAAATGCAGTAAGTGCGATTGTAACAACCTCACTATCTGCCGAATAATATATTTTTAGTTTTTTTAAAATAGTAATAATGGGGATTAAGCCTGTATTAATATGGTAGTTCATACCATTATCAGTCGTAAAATTTCCCTTATCACAACTATATGAGATACACTTAGCATTGCCGTAATAAGCGTCACTAAGTATATTTATCAGCTCAAGTGACATAGCTTCAATCTGAGTATCGTCATATACCTCATTATGCAGCTCTGCGTCTGCGTTGCTGTTGCCATTGGTTACTTTTGCGTTTTTTTGAACATTTAGTATATTTTCTTTGACTCTTGTAACGAGCTTTTGCTTTAATTTTAGCTTTAATTTTTGCATTTCTGCTTTTTCGCTTCCTTTCTTCACAGTAACAATATGCACTCCATAGCATTACCGTTAAGAGGCAAAAGCTTTTAAGCATTGTTACTACTCCTGTATCAGCCGTCATAAACGACAGCAGAAACAATACAACGGAAATAAGCGTTGTAAAAAAGTATTTGTTCATATTATTCCTTCTGTTCATATAATGAATTTTTCTATTTCTTCACGAGTGATCTCAGGGAAGATTTCATATATTAAATCCACATTCCCTTCAAGCGAATTAGCATAATCAATAATTCCTTCTGCCAACTCATAATCGAAATGCGTAGATAAAACACCCGTGAAATTTTCCTTTATCCAAGCTAAAAAAGCTGTCTTATCAATATATCCAAACATTGAAATTTTCTCCCCTAAATAAAAGTAAATCAGCGAACAGATAAATTCTGCTCGCTGATTTACAATAATATACTCTCAGTCAGTTAAAACGGTAAATCGTCATCACTGAGATTAATTTCTTCAACTCCAAACTGCTGAGGCTGCTGCTGAGCTGTCTGCTGGACATATTGTGCATACTGCTGAGTAGGAGTAGCCTGTTGTGGGGCATACTGCTGTGTAGGAGCTGCCTGTTGTGGGGCATACTGCTGTGTAGGAGCTGCCTGTTGTGAGGCATACTGCTGAGCAGGAGTTGCCGTTCTCTTGTCGCCGGTAAAGTACAGCTGGTCGGCAACGACCTCAAGTACCTGCCTATTAGTACCGTCTTTAGCCTTATATGAGCGACTCTGCAACGAGCCACTCAAACATATTAGCTGCCCTTTATGAAAGTTTTTTGCTGCAAACTCTGCTGTTTTACGCCACATAACAACGGTTATAAAATCAACACCTCGCTGTCCGTTTTTCACATAATTTTGCTCGACAGCAAGGCTAACTGTGCAAGCACTTACACCATTAGGTGTTGTTTTGAGTTCCGGATCAGCAGTAAGTCTGCCCATTAATTGTACTGTGTTTAACATAATAAGTTCTCCTTTTCATTAAAAAATTAAAATATAAAGTATTTTTATCCTTCTTCGGATAAAAGCAAAAGAGCCAAGTTGTTATTTACTTGACTATTTTACTTAAAAAATTATTTAGTTTTTATAGTGTTAATCTTTGTAGTTGTCGTAGTTGTCAATGACTCTTTTGACTTTATCAATATCAGTATTGAAAATACGAGTAATCAGGTCAATTCCTAAGCCTTCATCGTATGAAGCGATAACGCCTTGTTCAGTGACATTTTCAATGCCCTTTTCAATGCCATCTTGAAAGCCTTCTTCAACGCCATCTTCAAAACCATCTTTAAAGCCATCTTCAAAGCCGCAATTATAAATATCTCTGGCTTTATCTTTTCTGCCTATTACAGACGAAATAAGATTTGCTAAAGCCCTTTTGCTCTTTAAAAAAATCCCCTTGAACACTATATCTGTTTGTGGATTAACAAGGGTTTGTTTGCCTGTCTTTTCAATTTCATTATACATTGTATAATTTTTGTTATTATTCATTTCTGCCATTATAATTCCTTTCTGTCAATATTTTTTGACCTCACTCTCTACAATCAGATAGAAAATTCTATCTATCTAAAGGTTGCCGTCTTTATTCTTATATATAAAAATAAAAAAAGCGACCGGCAAAGAATTTTAAAAAGCTATAACTATTCTGAAAAAACGGCAACAAAAAAGGATAAGCATATAAAATACTTATCCTTAAATAGTTACTGTTTAAATCTGTCTGCTAAAAGCAAACAGAAAAACAGACATTATTATATTTTAAAAAAATCTTAGCCAATCGCTATTTATCTAAACAAACACATCAGTTAAGATGTGCTTTCCACCGCAAAGAAAAATACTTCTTTGCAAAACAGGCAAGCAATGTATAAACATCGCAGCTACTAAGCGTCCTCATATATAGGGACAAATAATGCAAGCAATATAAAATATATTGCAGCTAAATACAGCTCTCTCACTTATTTTTATATACTATAAGCAAAAGAAAACCAAGAAGTCGCTACTGCTGGGGAGTTTATTCCCATAGGTGTAAATCTCTCTCAAGTAAGAGAAATAAAATGCAACTATAAAACTTTATGTTTTAATTATATCAACTAAAATTTTCATTGTCAATTAAAAAGGGCAAAAAAATAAGGCTATCGGAGAACGAACTCTACGATAGCCTTATAAAAAACAAATAATCTATAAAGCGGCAAACAGGGTATAAATTTACACCCTATTTGCTTTTTCTCTATTTAGAATAAAATCATCTAAGCCTTTGCCGTCTTTTAAGTCCCACACATAGCGTGAATACTTAAAGCCTGCCTCTATGCAAGTCTTTTCTAACTTTTCACGATGATGTAGGACATCAGGATTTGTCCTGAAATCAGCGTCAAAAGCCTCTATTATCTTTGTGTAACCTTTTCTCTTGAGTTCAGGCAGCACATATTCAAGGCAACGCTGATTACCTACACCGGCAAGTCCAAGGACCGTAAGATCCTTATACTGATTAGGAATTATAGATTTAAAAGCTCCTTCGGTAATTATACAAGTATCTGTACTTTTTGAACTTTCGGCAAAGTATGCAGGAGTAGTTGCTTTTCCACCACCAACAAGACCGTCTGATGAAAGCCATATGTACCTTGTCTTACGGATAGGTTTATCAAGTCTAATTTGCAAGCCCTCTATTAATCCAAAGATATTTTTAACAGGGATTATAATGCCTGTAAGCTTTGGAATAAACGATAGGGATTGACTGCGTGAGTCTTGCATAAAGCCTGCTACGCCCTTAATATCACATTGTTCGGCGACATTTTTGGCAAAGTATTCATAGCCAAAAACAGGTACACTTTGGAACATATATTTTTCTATATTCTCTTCCGAAATTCCCCTTTTAAGCAAGTCTTTCCTATGTTTTTGGGAAAGTCCAAGCAACTTGAGCAAGCAATGATAAGCTTTATCGGCTTTTTGCATTTGAGGTAAGACTTCGTTCTTTGTAAGTTTTTTTACTTTAGGCAAAGGCTTTACTTTTTTAAATTCCTTTTCACCATCATCTATGTTAAGCTTAGCTTTGATTTCTCTGATAATATCACCGTTACTCTTCTCATAGCAATTATTAACCTTCTTATATAGGTCAAGCATACCGCCATTACCGCCTGAGCAATGGCAAGCAAATACATCTTCATCAAGCTTTAGCGACATTGACTTTTTTCTGCCACATAAGGGGCAGTCAACTAATACATAGTTTTTACCCCTTGTGTCAGGCACATTTACTCCACACAGCATTGCAATATCTGCAATACTAAATGGGAGATTGTTTGGCATAATAAACACCCCTTAAATTTTCTGATCAGCAGCCGTACACATTGCCTGCCTTGAGGTCGGCAATATGCAGAAGGACCGCAAAAGGATTATTGTTCCACGCATTACCAAGGCTCTTGTCACCGCCTTGAAAAGATGAGTCAAAAGCCCCCATATGGAAACGAATAGCCTGAGCTTCAGTAGCTTTGAGTTTCATATAACTCATAATTAGAAACACAGACTTTTCACCGTGACCGTATGAAAACTTTTCATCGACAGTATAACAAGGAATTTTTTCCCAAGCACCTGTCTGTTCATTCTTTACATTCTTTGTGGTTTCTTTATAGAAATTCACCTTACACAAATCGTGCAGAAGTCCACATATAGCGATTGTTTCCTCAGTTTTTTCGTCAAGTGTATCAAGACCTGAAACAGCCTTGTTGTACTCAATAACTTCATTTCTGAACATTTCATACACCTTCAAAGAATGTATAAGCAAGCCTTCCTTACAAGCTCCGTGAAATCGTGTGCTTGCAGGTGCAGTAAAAAAGTCACTGTTCTCAATGTATTTAAGCAGCTCCATTGAACCTGCACGATGAATTTTGTTTGTGTAAATTGAAATAAATGTTTCTTTGTTAGTCATAATAATTTTCCTTTCTTGAATAAAAATTAATAATTAATGCGGTGAGAGGCAACAAAGCACCCCTCACCAAGAAGAAAATAAAACACAGCTTATTTATTTAAACCCTCAGTTACAATAGTAGCCGAAGCTTTAAGAAGGTCACTCACGCTGTTCTTAACATAAAAGCTTACCTTCCTGCTGTCAAGGTTATACATTTCAATCATCGTTTTTCCTTTGAATTTTCCGGAAGGAATAGTAACATTGCAGGCTTCTGCATATGTCATTTCCTGCATAAGCTGCTGAAAGCTCATTGTTTTGAAGTTCTTTGGTTTTTGAGCTTCTTCGGGTGTTTCAACTGCAATATTTTCTTGAACCTGATGATTTACCTCTGGTTCAGAAACTTCGCTTACAGGCTGCGGTTCTACAATACTCTGAACCTCTGCCTCTGTACTAACAGCAGTTTCAACACCTTTACAGTTCTCATTTTCTCCATTTTCAGCGTTCCATATCTTATAATATATAGAGTCGCTATTCTCACATAACGAAGAAGTTATGTCGGCTAAACTGTTTGATACAGCATTATCAATAGCTTCATCAACTTCAAATGAGCCGTTTTCAACAGAGCTTACAGAGCTTACTGTATCAGAAACAACAGCAGTAGAAACTTTATTATCGCACAAAGGCTCTTCATAGCCGAGTTCTTCAGGCACAAAATATCCAGCTGCTATTAATGCTCTGTCCGTTGCGGCATTGATAGCAGCTTCACAATTATATGAGAACACTTCTGTCGCTCCTCTTATTGCATAATCATTTGCTATACAGCCATCATCACGATCCTTATAAATCTCAACGCTGGCAATAGCAACGCCTGCTGTTTCTGTGATTAATTTCACAGCTTCTGCTGTAAGGTTGCCGATTGACTTTACAACATCAAGCGGAATACCTGACGACTTTAATTCCTTATATATCACAGCGTTTGGATTCTCTGCCAAGAACCAAGCTACACGGATAGTTCTGTCAAGGCGTTTTCCTACGATTGTTCCTGTGTAATCATCAATCCTATCTTTAAGATAGTTATTTGATTCGATTTCCTTAACTACATTTCCAACTTTAATATTGATTTTCATAATAATTTACTCCTTAAATTTTAATATTATTTTTATTTGTTTCATCGCTACAAATTGATTCACCGGCAGCAATAGCCTCATCTCTCGAATCCCATACGATTTCATCAGATTGTTTTTACGGTATCAAACTTTTTCACTTTGTCAATTCCGTAAATCACATTAAGTCCACTACCGTTATCCCAATCAACGAGCAGACTGCCTGTATCGTCAACTCCTCTGACAGTACCCTTCGTACCTTTTGGCGGTGCTTGCACATCGTCCATTTGCAAAAGTACAACTCTTGTGCCGACAGGATATTCTTTTCTGAGTCTTTCGACAATATCTTTTTTTGGAAAATACATATGTTATCCCCTTTTCCTTTAATTATTTAGAACATAAAATTGCCGCTTACAGCTTAATGCCATAAGCAGCAATTTTTAGAACTATTTTTTACTTTAAGTAATCGGCATTACTCATTTTGTCGGTAGTGTTATCTTCATCAGCATTATCATCTGGTGAATAAAACATCTTTTCCCACTTTTTTCTGCCAAGTCTTTCCTCATCATATGATGAGTGCATTCTCAGTTTGAGTGCCTCAAGCTCTGCGATAATACCAATTAGACTGTTAGCTACATCATCAATCATATTATCTGTAACCTCAGCCATATATTTGCGGTATAAGCTTTCTACACACTTTTTTGTTTTTTCAATTTCGTTATTCATAATTGTTTCTTTATAATTCATAAATATATCTCCCTTTTATTTTTTGTTAGCAATTAGATACCTTAATCCTTCAAGTTCTTTAGCAATGATTATTAAAGTGTTAGCATTAAAGTCAATAGTAGCTAACGATATGTTATCCATATACAGTTCATAAAGCTTCTTAACTTTTGCCTGACACTTAACGATTTCAATGTCTAATTCAGAGTCATTAATCACAACTGTTTGCCTCGCTTTCCAAATTCTTGATAATTCTATGTGCCAACATTGTATTTCTCTGTGCAACAGAATTATTCTTTATCGCAATAGCCATAGCTTTTTTCTGACCGACTATTGCAATTTCCTTTTTGGCTCGTGTTATGCCTGTATATAACAAATTCTTTGCAAGCATTATATACTGCGATGTCATAATAGGCATAATCACACACTCAAATTCAGAACCCTGAGATTTGTGTATGGTTATTGCGTAAGCAAGCACTATACTCTCAAAGCTTTCCATTCTTACAGTCCTGCCGTCAAAGTCAGCGATAAGAATGTCATCTTTGATGTCGGTAATATAACCAATTTCGCCATTGAATAAACCCATACCTTTAGTAGTCGATGATTCCCAAACGATAGAATAATCATTCTTTACCTGCATAATCTTATCACCAACTCTATACTCATTTTTGCCCTTACGAATGATTTTTGTGCCTTTACGATAGGGATTATAAGCATTTTGTAGGGCTTTGTTCAATTCGTTAGTTCCTGCCGCACCTTTTTTCATAGGTGCAAGGACCGCAACATTTTCAATGCCATAGCTTGCTACTTTATTGAGGAATAATTTAACAATGCGACTTTGAGCTTCTTCTTGACTATCTGTATGATAAAGCTTAAACTTATCACTTGTATAATCAAGATTAATGTTACCTTGTCTGACAGCTAAACTATTTGTGATAATTGGATTGTCATTACCTTTCTGACGCTGAATTTGCTTTAGTTCTACCTTAGCAACAGGAGAGTTAAGTAATTCAAAAAGAACATTTCCTGCTCCGACAGAGGGCAGCTGCTCCGAGTCGCCAATTAAAATGAGCTTGCTTTTCTTTGGAACAGATTTTATAAGTTCCGAAAAAATATACATATCACACATTGATGTTTCGTCAACAACAACAATGTCATCATCAATAACAGCTCCTTCGTTATCCTTGCTGTCCTCTCTTAGTTGAAGTTTGGAATGGATTGTAGTTGCTGTCCTTCCGACTGCCTCAGTCATTCGTGAGGCGGCTCTGCCTGTTGGTGCTAATAAGCACACAGATTTACACTCTGTAAGCCTTTCGCAGGCTTCTAGTATAAATTTAAGGACTGTTGTCTTGCCTGTTCCTGCACCGCCTGTAAGCAAAAGAAAGCTATTGCTTACTGCTTTGATGACCGCTTCTTTCTGATTTTCTGCAAGAGTGATATTATTTTCATCTTCAATAGCAGAAACAACATCAAGAATTTTCTCATCAGATAGTTTTTTGCCATTGTTTTTCTTAATTCTATCTGAAATTTCGTTCGCAACAAAAGTTTCTCGCTCAAAGTTTTTTGCAAGATAAGCGTTTCCGTTATCGCCTCTTAAATCTCCCTCATTTGCAAGATTACAAATAGTTTTGATAATTAAACTATTTGTGACAACTTCCTGTCCGGCAAATCTTTCGTTCAGCAGCTCATAGGTTTTGTTTAATAACTCAGTTTGAGGTAAAAACAAATGACCTTGCGATTGAGCTTCCTCAAGTACAAATTTTATACCTGCTCTTACTCTGTTACTATCAAAAGGCGTGCAGCCAAGTTTCAGAGCAATTTCATCAACAGTTTTAAAACCAAAGCCATTAATCTTAGTGAGTTGGTAGGTATCGTATCTCACAATATCCAATGACTTCTCAGCAAAGACTTTTTGAATTTTAAAGCACTTGTTTGCAGAAATACCATACGGCATAAGCATTTGTACTATTCTTTTCATATCAAACGATTCTTGATAAGATTTTAATATCGTATCAATTTTGTTTCGGGAAACACCTTGAACAGTAACTAATAATTCAGGCGTTTTCTCGAATACATCAAAGGTATTTGAGCCAAAAGTATCTACAATCCTTTTCGCAGTCACTTTTCCAATTCCTTTAATCATTCCTGATGACAGATAAGCAATAATTCCTTCGTTCGTTACAGGTAACACCTCTGAAAAGTTTTCAACTTCTATCTGAGGCTTACCTTTGTACACAACATATTTACCTGTAATTTCAATTTTCATATCCTCACGACAGGGAAAATATCCCTTAACTGTTATGTGAGAATCGTGAAATTTTTGAGGAACTTCGTCTTTTGAATACTCAGAAAGTTCAAGGTCAGCTATATAATAGCCGTTATCCTCGTTTTCAAACAGTATTTTTTTGATTATTCCAACCATATAATTTCCCCTTTTATTAAATTCTGCTGATTTTAAAAGAAGGACTTGATGTTGATTCCTTTACGGCAGCTTCAAAAGCTTCGGGGTATCCCTCTTCAAGCAGCTTGTAATTTGTACTTCTTGAATCTCTCGAAGTATTACTAAGGGTATGCTCCTTACCGTCCGAAAGAATTAAAACACCCTTTGAATGTCCGTCAAGTGCTTCAATAAAATCTGTATAAAGCTCTTTTTGGGCTTTTTCTATTTCATCAAGCTTGTCCTTAAACATCTTTTTTTGTTTCTCCAGAGTCGCCAATTCATTAAGCTTATCTTCCATAGCAGGAGTCGCCTTAATTCTGATTTCACCTGTTTTAGGCGGCAAATATGAATTAAGCAGTTCTGCACAAGCGTCACCGCTTTCGATAAACGGCGGCATACTATTTCTTACAATATACTTATACCAAAAGCTAATGTCTTTTGAGAGAATTTCTTTCTCGATTTCTTTATCACGCTCTATTTTTTTATAGACGAACTTTTTTGACAGTTCATCTGCAAAAGGTTTAAGCATATTGCGTGGAATGTAAAATTCTCCAAGCATCAAGTGCAAAAACATTTTAATGTAAGGTTCAATCTCCGAATCGGTTTTTGCAACGGCAAGCATACTGTCACATATATCATTTGCAACTTTTACAGGCATTTTTTCAAAAGCCTTTGAAAGCTGATATAGGCTTGCTGCCATATATCTTGCCTGCACAGGAACAAAAAGACAAGCAATGTATCCTGTATCCATATTTAAGGTTGATAAATATGTCTGCACCTGTAAATAATAATGGAACGGCACACCTTCTTCTTCCCACGAAGTGTTAAACTCGTGAGTTGTTTTACATTCGAGGATACCCATAGGCTCTTTATGACCGCTATATCGCAAAAAGCGGTCAATATTACAACGAATATGAGGAAATAGGGGGTGTTCAAACATAGCCTTTATTTCATACGGAATTAACGCCGTCTTTGTATAAAAAATATCAGCAACCGTTTGCTCAAGAAGATGTCCTGAATCCAATACAGCTATATTTTTAGCTTTCGGATTGACAGGCATTATTCCTTTCTTGTCAAAGAACAAGCCTCTTTGGGTTCTGCCATAAGTTTCAATCCCAAAAATAGTCGCTTGGTCCGAACCGCCAATGCTATCTCGGCGAGCATTTTCCCACTCCTCAGTAGTCATTTTCGAGGTGTTTTTATACACTTTTGGAATGTAACTATCTGAGAGATGAGAACATACAATATCTATCATTTCGTTTAGTGTTATTTCTTTTTTGTTGTATCTCTCAACAATCTCATCAAAATCAAACATTTTTTAAGTTCCTTTCTTCTGTAAAATAAGCAAAAACAAGGATACCGTCTAAGCAGTATCCTTGTTACTTAAATTTTTTAATTATCCTTTGCGTTCCAAGATACCGTTCCCGAAACATCAAAGCTATGCCACTTCTTTGCAGAAAGGGCGATAAGCCTTGCGAGCTGTTCCTCTGTTCTGAGAGCGTCATAAGGATTGCTCTTATTAATATTATTTAAAACCTTTGTCATATGAAGATAAATCTCCAAGGCATTATTATACTTTGGAACAAAGGCTTCAACAATATCAGAAGCTTCCTTCTGAGGGAACTTCAAATATACAAATGCCTTAATCATAGCGTTTTTTGCATTTGTAATCGAAATATCCTCAAGAATTTCTAAACTTCTGACCTGAGCAGTAAAGCCGGCGAAAAGATCAGAAATCTTTTCCAATGCCTTTTCGACAGTCGCTTTACCTGTGTGGCGAAGCGAAAGCTTGTTGCCAAGGGGAATTTTATAGTTATCGCTGACAATCTTCGGCTCGCAAATACAGCTTGCCTCTGCAATATCGGAAGCGATAATATTGACAAAGCAGCTTGTAGCCTTTCCCAAGCCGTATTTATTAAGGATTGAAGAATACGCCCCAATGAGAGAAGAATCTTCGATACTCAAAAGAACATCAGTCATTTCTTCCGAGTATGTACCCGATATAAAATTTACATTTGAAAAGCTGTTAAACAAAAAATCAAATGTTCCTTTATAAAATTCAGCTTGACTTATCGGTGCATAATTACCGCTATGAACAGCATTACAGTTTCCGAAAAGAATACAGCTTTTAAGTTTGTTTCTTGAGCTTCCTTTTGTGCTAAAGTAATCCTCAAGATGTGTGCAGAATGTTATTTTATTCTGTTCATACAATCTTTCAATACCATCGCCGGTAACTTCCGCTCTGCGGATAAGCGAAGGTATCGCAAGGTCTGTTACCGGATAAACTTCAACTTCATTTTCATCACCATTAAACGGCATAAAAGAATTATCAATTTTCATTATTAGATTGTTGTCATCATCAACCTCAAACTTCGTGTTATCAAGAGTGTGGTAACACCATTCCTGATTTTCCTCTACAAATTCAAGGTAATCTTGAAAAGCGTCATAGGTGCTAAAGCTTTCAGCGTTTTTCCTTTCAAAATTCATAATAGTATCTCCTTCTCAATTTAATCAAGTGCGTAATCATCGTCAACGATGTAACTTAATTTTTCAACTACTTCGTCTATGTTTTCGCTGTAACCGTACAGGTTAGCAAAATCATAGAGCAGTCCTATCAACTCCGAAAACGCCTCTCTGCCTTCTTTCGTAAGGTAGTCACAATTTTTGTCGAATGGCTTTTCAGTCCAATTTTTCAAAATTGCTTCAGCGTCACTATACAGAGTTATATTTTCTCTGCACTTTAGTTTTGATTTCATTTCGTTACAATCAACATTTATCTTTGCGAGATTGTAACAGCTCACTACTATTGAGAGCAATTCTATTTGTATTTTTACTCCGAATGTAGTGAGATCACCTTTGCAATTAAAGATTTTTGTATATCCAAAGTATCTTTTTGCAAGGTAGCAAAAGGGATTAATGTAGTATTCGGATATTTCTTCCTCTTTAATACCATACACCCTTTCTATGCCTCTCTTAACTACCCAAAGCGGCGTACCGGCTTTGTAATAGAAAAAAGGACGAGTTATACAGTCGTCATCTGTATATGGCAGCAGTTCAAAAGCTTGCATAAGTGCATAACCTTTTTCCTTTTCCATATTGTTTTTTTCTGCCGCCGCAAGCCTCACAGCTTCTTCGGCAGGGATTTTTCCCGAAAGAAATTTTGCCCCTGCACATTGCCTTTTTCGGGCAATCAGATTAATGCAACAACATTTACCTTTTCGGTGTGAGTTTACAATTTCTTCTATTGTCATCATATAAATCCTTTCATATTTTTTGTGCAAAAGCAAAAGAGCCAAGTTGTTATTTACTCGACTCCTTTACTTAAAAAATTATTTAGTTTTTATAGTGTTAATCTTTGTAGTTGTCGTAGTTGTCAATGACTCTTTTGACTTTATCAATATCAGTATTGAAAATACGAGTAATCAGGTCAATTCCTAAGCCTTCATCGTATGAAGCGATAACGCCTTGTTCAGTGACATTTTCAATGCCCTTTTCAATGCCATCTTGAAAGCCTTCTTCAACGCCATCTTCAAAACCATCTTTAAAGCCATCTTCAAAGCCGCAATTATAAATATCTCTGGCTTTATCTTTTCTGCCTATTACAGACGAAATAAGATTTGCTAAAGCCCTTTTGCTCTTTAAAAAAATCCCCTTGAACACTATATCTGTTTGTGGATTAACAAGGGTTTGTTTGCCTGTCTTTTCAATTTCATTATACATTGTATAATTTTTGTTATTATTCATTTCTGCCATTATAATTCCTTTCTGTCAATATTTTTTGACCTCACTCTCTACAATCAGATAGAAAATTCTATCTATCTAAAGGTTGCCGTCTTTATTCTTATATATAAAAATAAAAAAAGCGACCGGCAAAGAATTTTAAAAAGCTATAACTATTCTGAAAAAACGGCAACAAAAAAGGATAAGCATATAAAATACTTATCCTTAAATAGTTACTGTTTAAATCTGTCTGCTAAAAGCAAACAGAAAAACAGACATTATTATATTTTAAAAAAATCTTAGCCAATCGCTATTTATCTAAACAAACACATCAGTTAAGATGTGCTTTCCACCGCAAAGAAAAATACTTCTTTGCAAAACAGGCAAGCAATGTATAAACATCGCAGCTACTAAGCGTCCTCATATATAGGGACAAATAATGCAAGCAATATAAAATATATTGCAGCTAAATACAGCTCTCTCACTTATTTTTATATACTATAAGCAAAAGAAAACCAAGAAGTCGCTACTGCTGGGGAGTTTATTCCCATAGGTGTAAATCTCTCTCAAGTAAGAGAAATAAAATGCAACTATAAAACTTTATGTTTTAATTATATCAACTAAAATTTTCATTGTCAATTAAAAAAAGCAAAAAAATAAAGCTATCGGAGAACAATCTCTCCGATAGCCTGTATTATCTTCCACACCTGTTTTTATAATTCTTATCAAAATAAACGAGTACCCATTCCTTTGAATCATAATACGGGACAGGTTTATTTTCATAATTTGATGACATTGGATACTTGACATCACCCCAAAGAGTTTTATATTTTGTTATATTATTAATTTGGTAGAAATTCACCTTGGCTGTGATACCATTTTGAATGTTATAAAATACGGCACAGTACCAATTATTACATTTCTCTTTCCAAATTGATAAAATATCATTGGCGATTGGGGGATACTTCTCATATTGTTTAAATTCCGCAAGTCCGTTTCTAACAATATTGACCTGAGTAATTCTTCCTTCACTATCTCTGAAAATATTATCAATTTGACAACCCTTGTATTCTGATGGTTTAAACCTAAAAGTACAAACCTTATTAACATTTCCGTTGCGAGTGGATAAAGAATTACACATACCGCACTCTTTTTGAGTTACCCTGTTATTCGGCTTTTTCGGGCAACAATAGTAAAAGCCGAATTTATTATTGTTCTCAACAAAATAAATAAGTCTGTCGTACAAATCGTAAAAATTCTCAGGTAATGGTAACTCTGTATTTTTTCCTTCGTCTAAAACTTCCGAGAACCTATCAAAATACACCTTCTTGTTATACGCTCTGTCAAGTATTCTTTGAGGCTTTTGAACTTCGTTTAAAGCAGAACAAAGCTCAAAAAAGTCATTTACAGTGTATTTTGCATTACTTCCAAAAAAATTCAGTCCACTATCGTTTAACCAATCAACGCTAATTACAGTTTGATTATCTAACTGAAGGAATAAATACATTTCATCAGTTATATTTTTATACTTTTTAAGAGTAGGACTTACTTCCTTCCAAGTATATAATTCTTTGTCCCCTTTAATTTTAGAAAGATTTCCGTCTTTATACTCTTTTCTGACATCAAAAAGCCAAAGTGCCTTTAATCCCAAATCCTTAAAAAACCGATTTCTTTCCATAAATTCTTTTTGTGTGAGATTGCCCTGTTGGAACTCAATAACACAATCATCAATAAGCACATCAGCTATATGTTTTGTACCATCTAAATTGATAACTCTTTCCTGATATTCTTTGCTAAATCGACTGATACTATCAAATTGCCAATCTGAAGAATCATATTTCCAATAATCAAGACATATAAAATTCCTTGCGTGTGCATAGTGATGAGCCTTAACCGGACCCATTTTTAATATCATAGGTGAATTACAAATAGGGCAGAAATATTCATTTTTTCTGTCAGCACTGAAAATATGAACTCTTACTCCGTTTATATCGTTTGCCACATACATATCAAGCACACTCCTTTGATAAAACTATTTTATTTTCATTATATCAAATGTTTGTTTTCTATGCAATATTTTATGGATTGCACTTTTTACAAGGTTCATAACCCCTATTTATAATTTCATCACGACTTCCTGTAAATTCTTCCCTGTTGGAATCTTTGATTTTATCTGCCGAGGAACAGTAGGGATAATGGAATTTCTTAGTATTAGTATTAAGTATATAGGTACGACTGTCTAAATTTTCACTATCCGGTGATTGTTCCGATTGCTCAATGTAGCTTTTGTCATTCTTTGACTCCTCTGTAACTGTAACAGGAGCATTGTATTCGCTTTCACCTGTCTTGTAATCAATACTCACATCAGGCTGAACATTATAGCAATAAACGCAGAAAGTGACGCCATCGCCTTTATCCTCAACAGATTTAGCTTCTATAAGTACACCTCTTGCCACAAGCTCATCATCTTCAAAAATAGGAGTAACACGATAAAGTGCGTGATTGTTACTTTCTTTTATGTAGTCTGCAACCATATTTTCAAAAGGCAGCATACCATCAACATTCAGGTATCTTGTACCGGTAATAAGATTTTTTTCATTTGCGTTTTCGCCTGTAAGCTGATAACCAATAAGATGGCAGCGATTATATAAATACTTTCCGTCAACACAATCATATTTTACGGTATGCCAGCCTGTTGGCTTAATCTGACCGATCGAGCCTCTTTCTTCAGTAGGCATAATATCTTTACCTATGCAGGCATATGCTGTACCACACCTTCCTAATTCGTCTAAATCGGCATAATACTCAAACGATGATGTTGTGTATTCGTCCTCACTGAAATATGGCTCGTTGCCGTTGATTGTTTCATACGGACTACCTGAGTAATCGGGGATTGAAGATAGATTAATGGTCGGTGAATAAGTAGGGATCGTTTTCTCAATTTTCGACACAACATCTGACTCTGCCTGCTTGGGTGTATTTTTACTTGCAGAGGAGTTATAGGACATTGGTTGCGAAGAACAGCCTGCAAACAATATTACACCTATTATACTTGTTATCAGTAAATACTTTCTGTTCTTTTTCATTTTTTACCCCTCACTTTTTTCTTGTATAGTGTTCTTCTGTAATTTCATCGTGTGAATTACCTTTTATAATTTTAGCCGAAGTAAGCTCAAAACTATCTGATAAATCAAAATCGAATTTTACATCAGACGGATAATCTCTATTCCATCTGAAAACAATTAACTCTGAACAATCATCAAGATTTTTAGGCATAATATTTTCAATCCAAACATAGTCGTTTTCACCTGCTTTTTTGAAAATACTATTTGAGATAACTATGAGTGTACTTTTAATATCTTTATCTACAAATAGTTCCTGCGTATAGTAGCTTATCCAAAGTTTCTTGCCCCAAGTAAGCTCTATGACTCTTTGAGTTACCTTTCTGTCTGAAGATACCCTTCTTTTGTTAAAAATCACGCCGTTGTTGTTTTCAAGGCATACGATTAATTTCATTATTCTTACCTCTTTCTATTAATTTTTCAATTTCAATGCAAAAAGAGAAACAGCACATTTACCGTTTCTCTTCTCAATTAACTATCTGAGATTTCTCCTTTCATCTGTAAGTCCTAATAGCCAATCGGCACTCACATTGAAGAAATCACAATATTTTTTAATGAACTTTGCGTAGGGGACAGAAAGCGACTGCCTGTGATTATTAATTTGCTTTCTGTTTATATGTGTTTTTTCAGATATTGTAGATATTGCAATACCGCTTTCTTTTATAAGTTTATCAAGTCTGTCGCCGATTACAGTACTTTCCATTTCGTTATCGTACATTTTTCACTCCTCTTTCTGCGTATTTACGACAAAAATTATCCTCTGACCGCAATTACTGCAATAATTAGTATTTGGATTATTTACAATCCATTTTCCACAAGCAGGGCAGGGGTAGCAGGAGTAGGTTTGCACCCTGTCTATGCCGTCAAAGGCTTTCACCTTAATATCGTAGTCGGTGTTTACCTCAGACGGTGTATTATCTCTTATTCTGCCCTTTTCCATATCGGTAACAAGGGCTTTAAGGTCCTTACACTGTTCATCGGTTACTTTCTTTTCTTCAATAATAATGTTCAGAAGAAAAATTGCTTTTTTCAGCATTATTTATTCAGCCTCGCTTTCACTTTCTTGCAGCTCTTTCATAGTCTTTTCAGCTTCTACTTCAGATAAAAAATATCCATAACTGATATTAAATTCACTGCAAGCTTGCTCCGTCTATCTAATAGCTTTTCAACATATTTAGAAATCATTGATTTACTGCTCCTTATTCACTCTCAGGCATATCAATATTAACTATAATAGCCTTTTTGAACACCTTATCCGATATTCTACGCAAGTAATTATTAAGCTCCTTTGCGTTTTTCTCATTGGCGGCAATTTCTTCGGCACTGTATTTTCCCTTTGGATAGTTTATTACTCTTGGATTGTAATTGAATTTTTCGCAAAGCCCATCGCAATTATAATCGTAATAGGCTTCTTCAAAATCCTCTTTATCAAAGTAAATACGCTCACGGTAAACAGCGTATTCTCCCACACTGCATTTACCGAAACTGCCTTTATACCTGCCACAGCAGTCATCATCTACAATATCGGAATCTACCATTGGTACAACAGGCAGTTCGGGGTTTTCTGTAATAAGTCTTACAAGCTCTTTTGCTGAATTACTCATTTTTTTGCTCCTTTCTATTATGTTTGTCAATAATGTTTTTTACCTGCACAGTTAATTCGGCTAACTGCGAAATTTCATCGTCCGAATAATTTATCAAGTCCTCTTTGCTAAAGCGATAACAAAAGTCTTTTACGAAAAGATATGCTTTAGCTACATTGTGTTCTGCTTTTAACCTTTCGTCTGGGATAACAAATGGATTGCGATTAGTATATTCACCTTTATTAGTAATAAATTTTGTCCTTTTGGGTGTGATTCGTACTATCGTTTCCTCACTTATAAATCTATATCTGAAACAGACAAATGTTGGATTTACATTTTTCAGAACATAAACGGTATCACCGACCTTTAAATCCTTTAAATCAGGTCTTTTTATCATTGTTTTTCACCCCTTACTTATAAAATTATCCGGATAATCTTTTTCGCTATCGTATTCTTCAATAGTAAAATTACAGGTGGTATTATGCTTTTCTGCAAAGCTTAAGGCTTCTGAATAGTTTTCAAACTCACCGTTTTTCATTTCGCCGTCATCATAGCTGATTACATAAAACATCAGATTTCACCCGACTTCTTTTATTCCTCACCGTCAAACATACCAAGCATATTACCTAATGCAATGACTGAATTTACAATCATTTCTATATCAGCCCCACTGATATTACACGGTAAAAACTTAGCTTTGTATGTATCGTCTTTTCCTTCTTCAAAGCTGATTGCAAGTCCTCTGGTGATATTTTCGACATCACCGTTATCAAAGCAAACCTGAATACTTGTTACATTCCTTTTGCTATCCATTATCTCACCGTCCTTTCTGTTATCTTTTACAACTTAATTATATCTTAAAAAATAAAAAGAATTGAAAAAGTCAGGTTTTGGCAAACGCTGACTTTTTTCAGTCTTTCTTATCAGTTCCAAAAAGGTTTAGCTGATTTTCGGCATTAGTATCTATATTGGCGGTACACATAATATTTAAAGACTTATGTGGTTTTTCTTTATAGCATTTTTGAATCCAATATTTCTCTCTTTCAAGAATATTATCTGATTTACTGACTATTTCAATAGTTTCAAAAATATAGTCTTTAATATCAGATATAGGAAAACGCTCACTCTTTAAGTGCTGCCCCCAACGAAAAATCGGTGCATTTACAGTCTGACCTACATAAAATTCTCCTGTTGTCCTCTTGGTTATCTTGTATATGTAGCCTGCTATATCCTTGTTGATGAACATATCCTTATCCACATAGAACTCGTTGCCATCTTCCAGACTAAGATTACGCCTTTCTTTTTGCAAATATTCACTTTTGCAATGGTGCGAACAAAACCTTTTATTTAAGTATTCTGAAATATTAAACAATTCTTGCTTAACTTCGTACTCAGAAAAGGCAATAGGCTTGCCAAAGTATGTTTCTACCTTTGCATTACAGCAATCACAGGTAAAAGTTACCTTATTAAAGTATTTTTCTGTATTGTAGCAATGCTCGCCGATTATTACACAGTACAAGTCGCCTGCTTTTAGTTTTCTTGAATATCTGAAAGAAATATTATCTCCATAATTCATTTTTATTATTTCCTTGAAATGCTCTCGGCTCTCGCATACGAGGCAGTCCATAACCAATTCCGTATTCTGAGCTTTGCTTATTGAGGAATACAGCCCAAATTCAAAATCTTTTTTTAGATTAGCCGCAGCTGTTTCTTCATCGGCAACCTCATAAATTCTATATATGATTTCAAGCATTTTCCCACTTCCTTCAATCAATCAAAAATGTAGCAGTACATTTCTTTCTCCTCAAGAGTAATAAGGTTTCTATATTTGTTCTTTTGAACAGTTACCTTGGTAGCCTTTGAATTATTCATTTTTATGGAATAAATATCCTCTGAATCTGCATAAATCTCATAATTAGCATTACCGATTGAATAAGTGTATTTTTCGTTTGTAGTATCTTTTTCTTTCACTTGGTTAAGTGAAAATTTTGAAATATCATTAACCGTTTCTTCAACTGTTGATGACACAGAATAATATTTTTTATCTGTACATACACATTGTATAATAATGCCCCAAATAATCATTGCAAGTGATACTGCTCCCAAAATCATAACTATAATATTATTTTTCCTTCTTGTACTACTGATTTTTAATATTTGTAATAGAAAAGCAGCTATTATACCAACCATTCCAATTAAAAACAATATCAGTACCATTGTTCATCAACCTTTCAAATTAATGTGATTTTGCTTTGCCGTCTATATTAATTATACAATATCTTAAAATTTCGTGAGAAAACTCAGAAATTAAATATATTCGTACCATTTACTTGCCTTGAATTGCTAAAGGCGAGTAAACACCGAATTTTTGAATATATTTGTAACAAATAATTTCTTCTTTTGTAAGAGGTCTTATTAGTTCGCATTCAAGCGAATTGATATATAATGCTTCCCAAAATAACTTACCTGTTTCTGTGTCTTTAACGGCAATGCCACCACTTTCGCAGACTGAACCCACCCTGTAATCGGGGTTTATACCCACATTACCGTCAGTTAATTTCCGCTCGTTTAATGTTATAACGGTATGTGAGTCATTAAAATTAAATGTATAACTATATGCAATACACTCTTTTTCACCACAAAATGTGAGATATGAACTCATCTTGCAGATTAAGCCATAACGCCTCAAATAATAATTTCGCTGTTTTTCTAATGAAATCAATGTCAATGATATTTTTCCTCCTATCTTAATTCTTAATTTTCTTAAACAAACGCCGCTTCATTTGATGAGTCTATGTTAGGTAAAAACACACTATCGTATATACCTGTTTCGTTACTCTCATCATATATCCAATCATCAAGAATACTGTAATTTGCAAGCCTGCCAATTTCTAAGCCGTACTTAATCTTGAAGTTTTCGTTCACTACATTGCTACTATCTAAGAAAAGGGTAAACGCTTCTGATAAGCTGAGTTTTGGCTCTACATCTGTACTTGCAATATACTCTATATCAAGCTCCGGTAAGTCCAATACATCAGACAGATAATCTTTGCTAAACCGAGTCGGCTGATGGAAAATATATTTATCTACTCTAAACAGGATATAATTATATGTCTGGTCCAAGTATTGATAACCTATGGGGATAGGAGTGCTGTTTGAAATAATAATACTCTTGAGGGTATAAATTTGTACCTGTAATGTACTTAGCACCTTCATAACTTTATGTAGCACTATAATAAGATTACTAAGCTTATCTATCTTTATGCCTAATGTATCAGCAAAAGATTTAACTTCAGAGTAATTCGAGTATTCCTTATTACGCATTTGTTCAAATGCGGCTTCCAATGTTATGTTTTCTGAATTACTTTTTTGAGTGATTCTATATATGTAGTACATAACCTTTTCATATTTATTCTTAGCAGCGTAAATGCTAAGTTTCTTACAATTTATCTCTATATAAAAGTCAGTTATCTGAAATCTTGAAATTTTGACAAGTTCTGAAATCTCGCTTACTTCAGGGATTAGAGATAAATTTTCAATGCCGACAGCTAATAATTCTTTTACTACTCTCGAAAAAAGCTCAATATCGTCAGATAGGGCAGGAAAGTCTGTTTCAAAATCTTTATCCTTACTCTTTTGAAAATCAAACAAGTAAGTTTTTAGTGTTATTCTGCAATCTCTCAATCTTTTTGCAAATAGATTGAGAATATGCAGTTTTTCTATTTGAGATGACATTATTTTTTTACTCCTTGTTTTTAAAATTATTATATATCAATATGAAAAATCCTGCTGAAAAGTCGGAAAAAGATTTAGAGGCTGCTTTGGGCAGCCTCATAAACTTGGTTAAATCAAAATCAAGTTCCCATACTTACTTTTTGAAAGTTTTTGAAATTACACTTTATATTAAATACTCATCATTTAAAAAATGTATATTGTTTTCCAATTCATTGGTAAAGCAAAGGGCATATTTCGCTTTTAAAGCTTCAAAGATACTTAAACAAACACTTCCAAAATGGAAAGCGGTTTTTATAATCTCTCCGGACTTCTCTGACTTTGCCTCATAATCTATTCTCGAAACAGCTTCTTTAATTGCAGCCATTATCTCTTTATATTGGGCTACACTAATACAAGTCGGAGTAAATTCTTCAAACTCTCTGTAATTATCAAAAGCAAAACAATTATTAGGCTTTAATTTATCAAAAATAACAGCCAATTTCTCAGATAAATCTTTTCCAATCATCGCTTTCAAAGCAAGAGCAACATCATAGGTATGCTTTGCAGTTTCTCTGTCATATGTCAACGCTTCATACCTTGCAGGCAAAACGACCTTACCTAAAAGAGAATGTATCTCAATTTGATATTCTCCCTGATTATAAAATACATAACTGCTCCCAAAGAGGAAATTTAATATGTTCGTATCAAATCGTTTATTTTTATCTTCATACCAACAAATCATCTTTATTTCTTCATCGGTAAATCCATCATCTGCATATATTGCTTCGTTGCTGTATTCATCATAAGTAGTATTTTTCATATTCTTTTTCCTTTCTTATCTTTATTTTTTGAGTGGATTAACAGAATATTTTTCACGCACAATGCTCATACTTGCCGTAAAGTTTTCGTTCAAGTTTTGCTTCCTTAAAAGCTCTTAAAAAGCTTCTGTACGAGCAAGCAGAAGGGAAACTATCTGTGATTTTCTGCCATAGATTTTTATTACTTACATCATCAGAAACATCTACTCCTGTTTCAATTACAATACAGTCGTTTGTATTGTATGCAATGAATTGGTATTTTCCTTTGTAATATACACGCTCCCATTCCATCTTTTTCATAGTTTTCACTCCTTTTTCTATGCTGAATAATAACTAGGGTTATATGTCTGCGGCATTGTTGGTATAGCCTGCGGTGTATAAGGGTTCGGTTCATATGATTGAGGCTGAGTTGTATTTGGTTCTTGCTCGTATCCTTTATATTCACTCTTAAAAGCGTTATGAGCGTACTGTGATGACAAGTAAGCCATAATATTTGCGTCAATAAGCTTGCCCATAATGAGCAGATCCTTGTATCCCATTGGTACTCTGATAGTAAGTTCAGCCTTTCCTTTTTCCGGAACAATCAATCCTTTGTCACTGGAATGACCGGCTCTTGACTCTGCTGTAAATATAATTTCCGACTTCGAGCCTGCTCCAATCTTAAAATAGCGACTTAAAGCCTTACCGTCATTTCGGAGTTTGCGTTTTTTGCAGGCAACTTCATTTACACCGCCAAATGGGGAAGTGTAACTCTCGGCTGGATACTGATTACCTTTTGCTTTCTCCGCAGCACACTTTTTTAGTAAAGTTCCTTTTGCTTCTTCTGCGAGCAAGAGAGCCTCACCGAAGGTGAGAAAGCAGTCGATACTGCGGATATTTTGAGGATTGCTCTTATCCACAAAGCTGAACATCACTTTTTCACTCTTAAAAAGATTTGCTTTAACCTTTAAAAAAGTGTTTGAGGAATACATTTCAAAAAAGCTGTATTCAATATTCTGCTTTGAATCCTGCAAAACAGCAGCCTTTATAGTATCAACATCATTGCTGATTTTTTTAAGTCCTTTGAGAGCATTTGAAAGTTTTTTGATAATTGAATTTAATATAAGCATTGTATCCATAGTGGTTTCTCCTTTTTCTTTATTTTCTATATTAATTATACCTTACTTTGATTAGGCATATAAAAAAGTCAGAAAAAGAATGGCAGGGTATAAATTTATACCCTGCACAAAGTTGAAAACACTATTCAAGAATACTTTTAATCTCATTAAGCATTTTAGCAATTCCGTTAGCCTGCTCTTTGGTAACGGTGATATTATCGCAGTCAAATGAGAATACCTCATTGATGAGATAATTAAGATTGTTAAGGATTTCGTCCGTTTCTTCTGTTACATCGTCAACTGTTATTTCGCTATTACCATTTTCTTTTTGCAGTTCGGGGATTACAAGCTGACTTGCTATCGGCTGAGGCTCAACATCTGTATATTGTGGGAAATTTGCCGGAGAGTTATTACGCTCGTTATGCTCGTAGTTGTTATTATGAGTCGTTCCTGCTTCTTCAGATTTTTCTTTCGTATCTATCTGAGAAATATTATTGGATACTTTTTTATCCTCAATAACATTCTTCTCAGGTTCAAGAGCCTCTTTAACAACCTTTGCTGTAAGCTTTTCTCCTGCTTTACCAGCTGTTGCGATTATCTCTTTTTGCTTTTCAGAGTCAGCTTTTGACAGCTGATACGCTGTATCTGTGCTGATTTTACCGTCTGCAAAAGCGTCTTTTACTTCATCGGCAGCATTAATGTTAATTGCATTTAATCGCTTAGCTTGCTGAGCGGTAATTTCAAGCTGTTCAGCAAGTATATCCAAAACTCTGCCGTTAATTTTCTCACCGTTTTGTTTTCGCTTGAGCAAAATTTCTTTTTTGATAGCAAGTTCCTTTGCTATTTCGCCATCTGTTTTCTTTCTGTTATGCAGATTAGCATTAATAAGTAAATCTACATCTGCGTCCTCGTAATCGGGTAAATCCCAAACAATGCAGGGGATAGTATCAAGCTTTACTCCTTCAGCGAGCGGAATATTACGCTTAATAACTTCCTGCACAGCAGTAAAGCGTCTGTTACCCGAACAGATAGTATATTTATCATCATCTTTGTTTTTGATAACAATAAGAGGCTCAATAACACCGTTTTCTGCGATGTTATTGATAAACAGGTCGTCCACCTCTACCGAATAGATCTCGGTATTACGAGGGTGAAATTCAAGTTTGTTTCTGTCAATCATCATCAGAGGAGATACGGTCGTGGCAGCTCTTATTTTTTCTGCCGAGGGAAAAAGATTTTTAGATAAATTAAGTGACATATGTGTATGTACCTACCTTTCAAAAAATATAACTATTTAGTTAAGAAATTGACTGTAAATACTCATCTACAAGCTCGTAATAATCTTCCGTGGCGGTACATTTCGGAGCAGAAATAACAACCGGATCTGTTGATTCCGATTCACCAACCTTACAGGTATTACGAATATATGTATTATAGACAGGCAAGCCGAAAGGAGCAAGTGCTTCTTTAAGCTCTGAAAGACCATCGGTATTGAGTTTCGCCCTTGAGTACATTGTTGAGAAACAGCCTCTTATAACGAGTTTTGGGTTGAAATCTTTGAGTTCAACTACTGACTCAATTACATTTTCAAGACCATCTGTGCCGTATTTACCAAGCTTGATAGGTACAAGTACATCGTCTGTAATGCACAGAGCGTTTACGGCTGTGATAGTAGGGTATGGCGAAAAATCAAATATACAGAAATCATAATCATTTTCGAGCGGTTTAAGCTGAGTTTTAAGATGAAACTGCTGAGGGTGTAAAACATCACCCATTACGGTTCTGTCTGCACCAAGCAGATCAAAGGAAGAAGGAATTACATCTACGCCATATTTGCTGTGCTTAATTGCTTTTTCAGCAATAGGCTCTTTTGCAAGCATTACATCAGCTATCGACAAGATACCATCTTCGTCATTCTCGTTGTAACAGCCAAGCGACTTAGTTGCACTGCTTTGTGGATCAATGTCAACAAAAAGAACACGCTTTTTGTACTTCTGCGAAAGAATAATTGCAAACGATATTGCAGAATGTGTTTTTGCTGTACCGCCTTTTACATTATAAAAACTAATATATCTCATATAGTTATACCTCACCTTTCTTTGATAACGGATTAAGATTGAAAGCCTCTTCTATTTTATTTGAAGAAGTATGTACATAAATTTGTGTTGTGTTAAGGTTCTGATGACCTAATACTTCCTGCAAGGTTCTGACCTCTACGCCGTTTGAGTACATAAGCGTTGCAGCTGTATGCCTCAATGTGTGAACAGAAATGCCGTCCTTATCAATATTAATAGCCTTGAGTGCGTTTTTCACGATTTCCTCAACACGCCTAACCTTGAGCCTTTTGCCTGTTTGAGAGGAAATAAGCAACGCTTTTTTATCATATATAGGTGTTCTTATAGCAGAACGCCAATTAAGATATTCGTCTAACGCAATACAAACAGACTTGCTCATTACAACATTTCTGTCTTTAGATCCTTTGCCGGTGACAAACACCTTATTATCCCTTATATCGCCTATATCAATACCAACCATTTCTGACAGTCTTACGCCTGTTGACATAAAAAAGAGAATAATAAAATAATCTCTCTCGTAGTTTTCTTTACTCGGATCTAATGTATCAAGCATTTTGGTACACTCATCAAGAGTTAAGTAAAACGGAAGTTTCTTTTCGGCTTTAGCATAAGGAATATTGTTACAAGGATTAACCGAAAGTATCTTCGGATATTTCTCACAGTAGTTAAAAAACTTTGAAATTACCGATAGAGCGTGATTTCTGCTTCTCGCAGACAATTTTTTCTTCTCTTTAAGATAATACAGATAATTAAGAATATCATCTCTGACTATTGAGTTTAGGTAACCATCTGTAATATTCTCAGTTATCATCAAATAATCGTTCTCGTATTTGAGCATTTCTTCCTCTGACAGTTTTTGACTGCAAAGATATACAAAGAAGTGATATAATTCAAAATAATATGCTTTAACCGTCTGTTCGCTGCGATTTTCAATAACCGATATATGATTGAGAAACTTTCGTAGTATTAAGGGTGAATTGTCTATTTTTAAAGCAAGTGAATCGTTCAATCAATCACCTTCAATCTCACTTTTCACAGTGTCATAGCTCTGCCTCGTTAAAAACATCATTGCAGGATATTCTCCTTTGTTATCGCAAATAGTCTTGGTTGATGAAATATATTTTACACCCTGAAAATTGCGTGTAGGAGAAAGCACACCCTCATAACCGCTGATTTTAATTACTGCACCACCTGTTTTTATGTAATCGTAAAGTTCTGCCGGTGAATACCAACAGTTCATATATCGGATATATGCCACATCAAGAGGTGACATAGAGTTTTCTTTTCCTGTTTTCATACAAATTTTATCTGCATATGCCATTTTCATTATTCCTTTCTGTAACTATTTTAGATGTACAATAATATCCTTAGCAGAATTTGAAATAAGAGTGTAATAAACAGTGTCATATTGTTCTTTTGAAACCGCTCTTAATTCTTCTGATGAAAGCTTTGATATATCGCTATACATACTTTTAAAAGCGTCTATCACACGAATATTATCTGTGATTACCTTATATCTTAGCTTTCGTGCATAAGCAATTTGCTTTTCACTTTTGCCTTGAATAACAGGGAGTGCAAACATCTGCTCGCATTTATCAATTTTTTGAAGCAAGAGCTTGTTGTAGCACTCAGAACACATTGAATTTTTAGATTTCACAATGTATCCGGACCAAGAAATACCTCTGCTTCTATCTGCAAATTCTTTTTTTATTGTGTAATTGCAGCCACAATAACTGCAAATTAAATTTACTTCTGCGGTGTAAGACATCTGTACACTCCTTCTTATTTAATTTTCAATAATTTGATAGAATTTATCTACATCAACCATTAAGCCGAGTATTGAGCCTGTATCCCATTTGATATGTACTGTACCTATGTCATCAACAAAGCTTACAGTTCCACAGCTGCCTTCCGGTGGTGTAAACTCATCAAACATTTTTACAAGCTTTACTCTTGCACCAACAGGATATTTTTCCCTAAGCTCCTGAACTTTCGTTGAGTCAAACATTTTTATATCCCCCTTCTTTATTTTTATTACATATTAATTATAGCAATAATAAAGAAAGCATATAAAAAAGTCAGGTTTTAAAAATTCTCATTAATAAAATTCATACTTTGTTTTTTCACAACAAAATCCCTTAATTAAATCAAAATGCTTTTTCTTTTCTATTGTTATTTTCTCCGGAGTATCATTCTTTATAACAATAACAGTATTTTCGTCAATAGACACTTTTGAGTTTTTACCATCTATCAAAAAGGATACAGTATTTTCCTTTTTATCGTTTGAAAGAATTTCGCTCTTTTCAAAGCTATCGTTGTCTAATATGTATGTTTGTTGTTCTGCCTGTCCCATATCAAAGCAATCTATATGAAAAGCTGATATAATATCCATTGTTACCATACATATTGTTACACAAATAAAGAGAGGCAATAATATGTATTTATAAAACACCAAACCCCAATGATCCTCATAACGATAATCTTTCCGCATTAAAGATATAGCAAATAATTAACACAATAATTATAATTCCAAAGAAAATCATAACTCAAGACCTCTTAACATTACATAAAAAATACTATATAAAAGAAAATTCAAACGACCTACCTTTAAGTTGATAGGGGAGAATTATATATAACAAATCAATTTCATCGTTTTTAGAACAAATAAAAGCATTATCAATATCCTGAATATAATTTATCTGAACAGATAATCCAACTTCTTTAATATTGTCGCCTGAGTCTTTGAATCTTACAAAAAGAGTATCATCACTCTCAAGATTCATTGATAAAACCATAAACTCAGAGCAGGCTAAGAGCAGATACATAATCAATACCGAATAGGATTTAGCATTTTTGAAAAGATAATCAGCGTTAAAATAATTATCCCTGATAATTCCATTAAATTTTTTATCAACGAAATCATCATTTTTAAATACATTTGTATCCCTAAAAGTAGTTGTTTCACAAGCTTTAATATATAAGAAAAAACTAATTGGCAACAAAGTCACAATTATAACTGTCAGTATCATATTTTGAACAATTAGCAGAAGTGCAGCTGCACAAAGCATTGTTATCAAAATACCAATTATATGTTTCTCAAGCCAATAGCCGAGTATCAGACAGTTCCTTTTTTGGACAAACGCTTTATGGCAACACTCTCTATAAAATTTTTTTGAAGTATCCCTTAATGCTCTCGATTCAAATTGTATTTGACACCGCTCCATTTTTATCAATCTCCTGATTATTATTTAAAATATCATTACCGATAACAGTAATACTTTTGTTAAGCCAATATCCTAAATCGGTTCTTAAATAGTTTCTTTCGTCTATTTCAGAGTTACTGTTTGGAGAAAGCCATTCAATATAATAACAGACCTGATTATAACCCAGATCGTCAATTCGACTGCCGAATTTAATCAAACCTGTGAGTTGTCCGTTAGCAACAGATATAATGTCATCTACATATAGATGAACACCTAATTTAGTTGTGCAACTGTATTTGCGGACTGTATCGGATAAGATTTCAACAGTATTACCTTCTCCATTATCGGTATATACTTCTAAAGTGTTTTCATTAATTAAAAATCCGGTTACAAGCTTATGTTCTTTTTTACTCAAAGCCTTTACCGTATTGAAATACTGCATATTTTCAATCTCCTTAATCAAATTAATCTTCGTCTTGTTCATACAACTTAATAATATCCAATGATATAAGTAATACTATACGATCACAGAGATTGTCAATTTCTTCAAGTGGTACTTTAGAAAAAGCAGTGATAAACTTATCCCTATATTCACCACGAGCCGCCTCAATAGCCTCATCGCTTGTATCGAATTGTTCCGGCGAATACTTGTCAATAATATCATCGGAATAAAAAACAATAGATGAACCTATACCGCTGCCGCTACTATCATAACCTTGAACTAAATAGCAGCCTTCAATCTCCGCTATTTTAAAATCAAACATATAATCTTCCTTTCTTAATTAATATTAGATTATTTACATCATAGCATAAAAATAAAATCCTCGCTGAAAAGTCGGGAAAAGATTTTCAACGAGTAATTTATATAATAGAAAAATAAATTGAATTACAAAAAATACAACGAAAAAGTGTATTTCAATCACACTTTTTACAACGAATAATTGTGCAAATAGTTTTTATGCCGCTGCATAATTACAATAAACGGCACGACAATTCCTCAAAAATAAACAAAAAAAGCCCTCAAGCTGCCGTTATTGAGCTTGCTAAACCCAATAAAAAGGCAGTCGAGAACTTTGAGAGTAAATAGATAATACATATGTTACTAAAATAGAGGAAGGGAGAGAGCAGAACTATTTTTGAAAATATGTAAATTAGTATTTACAACTAAAACAACAATTCCCTTTAATCCCCATAAAAAACAATCTTAAATATTACTCAAAATCGTCCGATTCTTCTTCAATATCCTCAATAGTATCACTATTATTATTCGCAGTTAAATCAGATGTATCTGTTTCTTCATATATATAATTATTATTGAAATACAGTTTTATATCATCATTCAAAACTTCCTGACTTATTAAAAGGTATTTGGTATTGCGATCCTGTAAAAAAACAAAGATAAGAATCAAATAAACACGCCAAGGAATTTTCTTTTTTTGCTTTTCATAAAGACAAATATCTGTTACACTCGTTCCAATAATTTTAGCTAATGTATCTACTGTCATATTTGTCATAAGACGAAGCTTTGGAAGATGATATGCCATTCTTTTGCAATATCTGTCTTTTTTTCTCTGATTAAGCTTCGGCACAAAATTAGGTAAGTGGTCTTTTGTATATGTAATATTATCCTTGCCTTGAATAAATATAAGCAGTTTTGCGTCAATGATATTTAATTCAAGCATTTTATCAAGAGCTTCAAAATATGTTGCAAAAATAGTAACAGAAATTAAAAATATCTTCCAATTCTCAGCACTTTTTAAAATACATTGCTTAAATTTTGAAAATCTAAGGTCAGTTATATCGGCAATTTTCAAAAAATCACTTTCACTAAGATGGGTAGTTTCTAATACCAAGTAAAAATTATCTCGCAGCTTATTTACATATTTTTCTTTATCTTCTTTTGTTACTGTCATAATATCAAATCACCTCAAAAAATAATATCGTACACTGAAAAATCACTGAAATATTTTAGAGAATTTCAGAAATAATTTTTGTTGTATTAATGCAATCAGTGCTATAAAAATAAATTGCGTTAAGCAGCGGCATAAGCTTTTAATTTTATTATAAAACAAAATTGTAAGTCATACAAGTTTGTTTATGGGGATTAAAGGGAATTTTGGGGAGTTTTTTTGCCTTTTTCTTAAAAAAAGGGTTTTCCCTATCCCTCGGTGCGTATAATATTTATTATACGCAGTCATAAATATATACCTTTTTTGCCCCTCTCCTATCAGCTATGTAATTTTTATATAACTATAAAACAAAGCCTATGTAGTTCCTTTACCGGTTCTGCATAGACTTTGCTGTGTTGCATTAAATTTTATTTATGCTTCGTCCTTTCCCTCGGCTGTTAGCAAGCCTCTCAAATTTCTCGGTTGCGTGTTTAAGCTTTTTTCCTGCTCTTCACTCAGCTTGTATGTTACGGTTATTTCTCTCATATAGTTATCCACCTTTCTGTAATCACTATTTTGAATTTAGTTTCTGATAAAAATTATATATCTTATTCTTAATATTGTCCATATTTGAACCCTGCAAATACAAAATCGGCACTTTGCCCTTTTTGTTATTACGCAGTCTTGTAATATATTTATAGAAAATTGTGTGGTTCATAAAGTCCGTGAACATTATCACGAAATCATAATTATTCGGATCAATATATGCGTCATTCGCATTTTCAGTGTGTTTCAGCTCAGGCATTAACTCCTTGAGCTTATCAACTATCTCCCATCTGCCGCCAATCACAAGGATTCGTTTATCTTTAAAATAACTGTCTGGAATATAAAAATCCGCAATATCTTTCTCTGCGTTCTCATCAGACTGCAATTCATTAATAATTTCTTGCAAATCTGATATTCTATTTTTGCTTTTATCTATTTCTTTGTCTTTCTCAGATAGTTTTTTCCTTAGCTTGGTATTGATGTTTTCTTGGTTTTGATATTTCTCAACCTTATTTTTCAGAGATACATTTTGCTGCTCTAATTTTTCTATCTGTGATTTGTATTTCTCTAATTCCTCAGATAGTTTTGCATTTTCTGATTCTAACTCTTTTGTTTTCTTATTCAAGTTAAGCTTTTTATCAACTTTAGTGGTAATTTCGTTGTCTGATTTTGACATTTCATCAGATAAGCTTACAGTGCCGTCATCAAAAAACGGAGTAATATCTCCAAAATCATATGAAGAAAAAAGAGTGTAGTAGTCACATTCATTGACTGACGCAATCGTTGCAAGCATAATGTTTTTGTTAAGAAGAGCCATAACTCTTTCAATATCGGTCGGCTGCATTTGTGTTTTGAATATTAGGTTTGTTGTAGTAATGCTTTCATCATTATCCTTATAGCTTTCCGCTTTTTCAAGTAAATACTCCTGCAATGTTTTAATTAGAAGCTTGCAGCAATTAGCCAAACTAAATGCCTCGTCCGTCATAAGCAGTAGTTTTTGATTATTTCCTGAATTTCCTGTTTTAAACTTAAATTTGTTATCTCTCAAAAAGCACTCTACTGAAGTTACCCTTGCCCCCTTATATCCCTTTAAGTAAGAATAGCTGTCAACCGGAATCATAGGTAATTTTTTCTCGCTTTTATAGTTTTTCTCGTTTTTGCGTTTACGCTTATTTTCTTTTACTAACCCATTATTAAGCAATGTGTCAAGTATCGGGTATAATTCTAATTCAAAATCTTTAAATTCATCATAATTACAATAAGTCAAACTATAATCTATATTCATAGCCGCAAGTATCCTGCAAGTAGTTATAAACCTTTGTGTAGCATTTTCAAACACAAACAAGATCGGATCATCGCAGTCCTTTTGCTCCTTCTTAGAAAATTTCTCAAGCATATCTTTATTGATAAATCTTGAATCATATTCTAATGAATCAAGAATGTCAGTGCTTTTATTGTTACTGACATAATCAAGTATTTCACCTGTTCTTTTTTCGAGAAATCGCAAATAGAGCTTTGAATAAAGAAAGTTTTCACCAAACTCAATACTTAATTCTTCGTCAAGATCTCGGTTATTAAGCTGTTTGTTCATTTCTTCAGCTTGATTGTTTACAGCTTTTGTAATGCCTTTTTTCTGATCCGATAAGCTGGTGTCATAAAACAGCAAAATCATTATTATGTAAATACTTTTACGATCATCACTCTGACGCATAATATGCTTGGTTGTTTGTGCGTCTAATTTTAGTTTGTTATTATCGCTGATTTTTATTTTGTTTAATACGGATACAGCACTTGGGAACACTTTAACTACATAGTCCAAAAACAAATTTTTTGCTTCATTATTTGTGCATATCGCCTTGCCGGTTAAAATGTAAAGGGCTTCTTTTATAGCCCTTGTAAAGTACAAATCAGGCACTTTTAAAGCTTCGTTATACAGTTCCTGCCTATTGAAATATCCTTCATCTATAATCGTTTGTATAAATTTTATGGTTTCAGCTTTATTCCTCTCAAGCCCCATATCAAATAGCATATCAAAAGCGTATTTAAACACCATTTTATCGTTTTCGGTATAGTCATAATTGAGAGTTAATTTATATAATTTTTCGATTTTCATTTTACAGCACTTCCTCCTGTTTGATTTTTAGTTTATGGTTATATAGTATCACACTTTTAGACATTATGTAGAAAAGTCGGGTTTTAATTATTATCATAGTATTAAAGGCTGCTACAAATTTTGTAACAGCCTTTTAAAATCTTATTTTATCTTTATTAATCTTCGTAATGACCTTTGCAAGCATAAATCAGCAAATTATCTTGCTCATCTATATAGTTTTCAAGCGTTTTTATATTTTCTATGTTCGGCTCAGAATTGCCTACTAAAAATGTTTATTCCAAATCAATTTTAAAGTCAGTTATTACTGAACCATTCGGAATATAGATATTGTATTTAAGAAAATACTCTTCAAAGCATTTTATGTGTAAAATATTATAAAGTAAACCTTGCTTTTCAGATTCCTTTACCTTAGAGTTAATTTCGTCAATATGAGGCAAGTCGTCAGTTTCATATATAGTTGCATAATCAGTTTCTATTTTTCCTCTTTTTATACCGCCATCTTGCAGTTTATAGTTATATACATAGTATGAAGTTTCGTTCACTGCACCTGAGCCTAACACAAACGCTCCGCTTAATTTATCTTTATCATTAAGAGATACTATCTGTTTACTTTCAACGACATATTCTTCGTGTGACAGTGTAATTGTATATGCAGCCGAAGCAAATAAGTATATAGCCGCAACGCATACACCTATTTTAAGTATCAAATTTGGAATAAAGTCGCCTTTACAAACCGCAGCTGTAACCACAACGAAAAATAATGTCAATACAAAAATAATTACTAAAGCAATAATAATATTCATAAAATAGTCCTTTCTAAATTTTCTCTTGCATTGTTATGTTTTACACATAAGTTTTGCAGGGGTAGCTCTTGACCGTACTCAAGAGCTTGTAATTGCAACATATATAAATGTAATATGTAGAATAGATTTACAAATGAGAAAATATTAAGTTGTATATAATTACCTCTTGGTACGGCAAGGTGGTAAACTAATTAGTATCAAATGTTTTCTTAATACAAACTGTTTTTTAATTCTCTCTTATACTTATAGTAAGTATTTGGAGATATGCTATAAGTCTTTTTCACTTCCAATCCGTGTATATTCTCAAAGTAAGCAGTACCGTTAATAATGCTCATTACTTCAGCGTCAGTATTTTTTCCATTAAACGACTTGCTTTTTGCAAGAATTATATCTTTAATCGGCTTTTCTTTTTTAACAGTTACTTTTGTTGCTTTTTTTCGACCAACTTCCTTGCCGGCAAACTTAGCTGTTTGTATTCCTTCACGAGTTCGCTGGCGTAAATCGGATACTTCCTTTTCTGCCTGTTCAAAGGCAATTCTGATTTGCTCTTTGGCAAGCTCAAGAAGATAACGATTTATTCCCTCAAGAATATAATCAACAGGAGTGTCGGTCATTGTAAGCTGATTACTCAATGCCTTTTTGTAAGTTTCAGTATTAATATGTGGCTCTTTAAGAAAAATAAGATTTACATTATCCTTAAAGAGCTTCTCATATATCTCGTATCCCTCTTTAGCATTTCTACTCATTCGGGATACCGAATCAAATATAAGAATATCATCAGCCTTCACTATTTCGAGTAATCTCGTGAACTGCGGTCTGTCAACTTTCGTGCCGGTAAATACCTCAGTTATTATTTGTGCTTGAGGATACACAGTTTTTATATTTCGGATCTGTCGCTCTATCGACTGGGGTTCCGTACTAATACGACAATAGCCATAAATCATTATCTTATCCCCTTTTCCTTTTCTATATATAATAGTATATAATAGAAACCCGACTCGCATAAAAAAGTCGGGTTTTAAAAAGTATCTCAAAAACGATTTACTTAATTACGCTTTAACTATTTGGATATACACTGATTTTTTACCAATTTAAACGACCGTTTAAATTGGTATTCTTTTTTGAGCTGCTTTCTTTCTAAATTTATATATCTTTTGGTAGTTTTTACACCTACCTTTAAATTGGTAGAAAATTAAAGCACTCCCCTTTTCATATATATTTATATATAAAAAATACTCAAACAGATTTCAACAAATCGTGCTTGAGTATTTTTTATGTTCTATTTGATATTCACACAGTACCCTCTTTGTTACAGAGGGTACTGCTAAAAAGAATTGCTTATCCCATAATCCATTCTGTCAGTTTATCGCAGCCATCAAAAGTGCTGCTATCTATATGACATCGACCATTCATTATTCTCACATACTGAAGATTAGAACAATCAGCAAAAGAATAATATCCTAAACTTGTGTATGAAGAAGGTATAGTAACCTTTTTGAGTTTGCGGTTATTCCGAAAAGCCAAATCTCTAACTGCTACGAATGTAATATCCCAACCATAGGCATATGACGGTAAAGTTAATTCTGAGGCTGAACCTTGATAAGCATAAATGGCAGCCGTCTTTGATGTCAAATTCATATACAGGTAATCACCGTACAGCCTAATCTCCTGATTAAAATATAGCTGCATAGTGGTGCAGTCAAAAATATCAACACTTCCCGAACCGTTAAAGTCGGCAAGGGAAAGATCAATAGTTCTCAAATCATTACTAAGGTACAGCTGGATAAGTGTTACATCATTAATACTAATAACACCGTCTTTGTTTACATCACCGACCTTATATTTAGTTGCAGCGTTTGATGTAACACAGCTTGTAACTATCAGAATCGCAACAGCTGTTACAATAGATATTACTTTTCTTTTTCTCATAAACATTTCCTTTCTTGTTTCATTAGTCTTAATTGCAAAATGGCGTATAAAGGGGAACAATATTACACACCAATTTTTCCTATTTTCTTTTTAATTCACTGTTATTTCAGCTTTATAGGTTTTACCGTTGACGGTTGCTTCAATGTATGTAGTACCTGTATTCTTTCCTTTAATCATCAGCGATGTTTCAGAACCGCCGCAGATTTTTGCCACAGACGGATTACTGATTTTCCAAGATACTTTGTCATTTGTACCTTCCACTTTTATAGTTACAATTTGATTTTTTGAAATAGTTTTTCTGTCGGGAGATAGCTTCACATTATCCTTTCCCTTGACGGTAACAAAACAGTTGACATAGTAGCTGCCTGCACGAGCGGTAATGTATGCAGTACCGCTTGAGTGTGCTGTTACATATCCGTCACGAACCGTTGCTACACTTGAGTTAGAACTGCTCCAAGAAACGCTCTTGTTAGTTGCATTTGACGGTGAAATGTTTGCTACAAGACTAATGTTATCACCCTCATACAGAGTGGTCGAGGTGTAATTAAGAGTAACACCGCTTACAGGTATATCCGTGTTCCGTGAACTTTCCTCTTTTTTACTTGATTCGGGCTTATGATAACTGCTGTTGTTATTACTATGGTTATTACTATGGTTATTATTATTGTTATTGCCGCTATTATTGCTATTGTTATAACTATTGTTATTGTTGCTGTTATTATTAACACTATGGCTTTGAGAATTTCCGGAGTTATTATTGCTATTATCATTGCCATTTGAATTAGAATTTGAGTTTGAATCAGATTCATTGCTTTGACTTTCATTACTGCTTTCGGGGATTGAAGAAGAATGTGTATAAGGGGCGATCGTCATACGAGGAACTTGCGAACTTTCATTGCCGCTCTCCTCATATGTAGTGGTTTCTTCGTCATCTGGACCAAACAGATAATCTAAATCGTAATCTTTTTTCTTACTGCCTTCTGAAGATGTAGTGGCACTACTATTAGGACTATCCGTACCGTCTGACACCATCGGAACGATAACCAATACTATAATGAGAATTATTACAATAGATACAACGGCGATAATTCCTGCAATAATCAATTTAGACTTTTTACTGTCACTTTCCTCAATATTATTATCCTCTTGCCTAAGCTTGTCCTCATATCCCTTAAAGCCTATATCTCTTTTAAGTCCCATTACCTTTTCCACCTCTTTTTCTTTTTATCGCTTTTTTGATTATTCGAGTTCACACCGCTGACAGGTGGTATATTGAGATTTAATATACTATTATATATATATCTGCAAGGCTGAGTAAAAAAGTCAAAACTATCCGGGATATTTGGCGACAGAAAGCATTTGTCCTTCTTCGTACCCATAACCTCAAGAACTTCTTGATAGTGCTGTTCATCTGAAAGGGAAAAAATATAATTGAGGTCCACATCGTACATCATTTCAACATTTGAAATAAGATTGGCAATTTCAAGTGGTGCTGTGCCACATACAATTATTTTAATATCTTTTTTCAAATAGTTTTCGGGAAAACCATTTTTCGTAATATAGCCGTAATCAACTATTCTGTATGCAACATCTGTTGCAACAAAAGAGCGTGTTTCTTCCTTATATAATGTAAGGTTTTCCTTAACAAGGCAATCTCTGTCAGAATCATAGGACACATCATCGTACAATGTCATAAGGCAGTCGCAGAATTGAGTATCGTTCTCCTCGACATAACAAGCCCTGATTCCTGCCTCGTTAAGATAGCGAGTAAGCATAACAGCTTGTGTTGTTGTTCCTATTCTCGGCATAATGCCAATTATACCTACCGTTGTTATCTTAGTAGGGCGTGGCGGTTGTTGTGATGTGTGCTGCATTTGTTGCTGAGGTATTACAGGCGGCATAGCTGTCTGAACATTGTAATTACCTTTCTGTGGCATTACAGGTGGAACAACGCTATTTTCGGGTACAGGCGGCACAACTGTTTGAGAATTGAAATTACCTTGTTGTGGCTGTGGTTGAAATTGAGTTTGTGACCCTCTGATTGGTACTTGCGATTGAGGCATTGGCTGAATATTTGCTGCAACCGCCTTTCGCTTTGCTTCAATCTTTGCAACTTTTTTATCTTCTTTAGCTTTGAGTTTTTCACGCTTTTTAATTTCTCTAAGCTCTTTTTTTGAAAGCTCACGCTGTTGTACCGGTGGTTCAACGGGTGCAGGCTGAATATTATTACTGTTTTCTTCATAAATCTTGGGCTTTGAAACAGGCGGCTGAATTTCTTTATGAATTTGAATGTTATTGTTCTCAGATAGTTTTTCTTCTTTTCTATATGGATAAGAAGGCATAGACTGATTTAATTTTTCAGTTTTACCTGCACCCTCTTCTTCTATATAGTTATCGTGTGAACTTATTTGTACTGCACTCTGAGGTCGGTCATTATTAGCAGCAGTAAATTCAGTCTTAGGCTGTTGATAATAAACATTAGCCTGCGGTCGAGGCATAGCAAAACTATTATTGTTTGCATTTTGCACCGGCTGAGGCACAGCCTGTACTTGTTTATTAGGGAAAATCTTAGTTATCTCTTCAATAAGGTCATCAGTAGTAATGGACCTGAGAAAATTGTAAATACCAAGTGTTTCCGCAACCGCAAAATACTCTTTGTAATTTGCGGTTATGCCTTTCACTACCTGAATTGTGCTTGCTGCCATTTTACTGACAGATGAAACTATTTCAGCAAAATTATCCTTATTAACGCAGAAAGTAAACTCTGACAAATCATAAATAATGGCAAACGCATTGTCTGCATTTGCCACTATAAACTTAACTATATCTTCGGCAGAGGAAACAAGTTCCAAATATTGAACATCATATCCTAATCCCGAAAGTGTATTATATACGGATTTTGTTTTTTTACCGATGTAAAGGATCTTATCCATATTTTATCACTTCTTTCTTAAATTTTCTAATTGTTCCTGCTTGTTTTTTCGTTCCGCTATTTGAGAGCTGTATTCATCTATTTGACTCTCCAAATCCTCAATATTGGAACTATACTCGTTATATGAGTTTTCATAATTTTGAATTTGCTGTTCAGAGGCAGCTGTTTCGGTGTCAGTCATATACTGCTGGTTTTCTCTTATTTCAGCGACCTTTTCCAGAATGTTATTTTGAATTTCTTTGTATTCGTTAATATCACTTTGCAGATCTGATATATTCAGATTAATTTCTCTAATCTGATTATCAAGTTTCTCACTGTAAAGTGTAATAATATCTCTCTCCGCAAACTCATCAACCATCTCAACTTTATTTATATTGGTAAAAAGAGCAGCAGAATTGGTCTGCTGCTCTTTGTCGCTCGACAGAAGTGGACTTGTATCATATGACACCGAAAGTCTGACCTCTGTGAAATTTTTTAGTTGTGAGATTTTAATTACCGAAAAGAAGGACGATTCATACAATGTTTCAGTTTTTAGCTGTTGAGTCTTATTGCTGTCATCTCTCGAAAGAGCTGAATATTTGTATGTATCTATGCCGTCATAGCTCGTATTATTGAATGACAGTACAACTTCCATTTCCTTGTTATCTTTATTGTACTGCCAGCTTTCAATCATTACCGTATGACCTGAGCCTATTTCAATCTCCTTACCTGTTTCGGTGAAGTACATTTGGTCTGCACTTCTTTTAAAAATATACGGAGAGGCAAACATAAACACGAAAATACAGGAAATTACAACAACAAAAATGCCGATAAAAACGCTTTTATTTTTCAAATAGTTTTGTTTCTTTTCTGCGTTTTCGGTAAGACTATTAATATTCATATTTTACCTCTTTTTATTTAATTTTAATAATATATAATATTTTAACTGCCAAGTACCTTATTATAAAATCCTACTCCTGTGCTGTATGACACATTAGTGTGGAAATCACTTACTATATAGCCATACTCCGAATTGCTGTCGGGAGTAAAGTTTAATATAAAAAGATTGTCGGATAAGCCGTCATTGAAATTATATATATCAGTATAATTACAATACAGAGCGACCTTTGGCTCATCGGTATCAAGGTCGCTATAATATCTATGCAATATTTTATAACTCTTCGGTAATGTATAAGTGTTCTCACACATTTCATTAACTATATTGTAAACCTCTGTGGTAGTAATAGGCTTGAGCGATTCCAAGTATTTTTCATCGTAAGTGTTTAAAGGAAATGAAGTCATACCCTTGACAAATTCATCACTAAGTGCGTCTAAGTCAGTTTGAATAGTCTTAACTCTGTCTAAGGCAGCTTGTTTCTCGTTTACCTCATTTTGTAGATTTTCAATTTCAGCGTCAACTGTTGTCGGTTCAACGGTTGTTTCCTCAGATTGATTTTTATTACTTTTGTTGCCGTCCTCATTATTGCCGTATTGTTCCAAATATGGTTTCAGTGTATTAATATCGTTTACATTCTTAATTACAGAAAAACTGCTTACCCCTATTGCGAGAATAAAGGCTGCATTAACCGCTAAAATCAGTTTACTGTATTTTTGAAAAAACTCTTTCATTCTTGATCACCAATCCTCATTATTGTATCATTCTCCACACAGTTATACACATACCAATTACCGTCAATAACAGTCATCTCAACATTGTATATTTTTACATCATCTAATTTATCTGGTCTTTCAACTGTTTGATGTGCTTCTACATACAAAGGAGCGTGGATCATATATGAATAGTTATCTTCGTCCTGAATTTCCTCAAAGGTTCTTATAACCTCAGTCTTGTAGCCAGAAGGAAATTCTTTATTTATCATATTTCCTTGACTGTTTCTTTCAAGTTCAGGGACAAGTCTTTCACAATAATCCTGACAAGCATAGGGACTTACGGCATTAATAATATTTTCTACTTCCTCATACTGTTTGCCCTCATATGTATATCTCGCCTCAACAAATTTTTCAGCAACCTCAATCATATCGGCTTTATGCTTAGTATATTGTAATATCTCATTATTAAGCTCGTTAAGCTTATTCTCAAGATTGCTTTTAGGATTAACCGTTTCAACAACTACCGCTGTTGTCGGTTCAGCCTCATCGGCGGTTGCTTCTACCACCTTGACATTTAGCTTTAAGTCATTAACCTTAGCTTTTGTGTCAAGCAGCATTGAGCGTGATATACCGTATGTAACAAATCCTGCAATACAAAGAATAAAAAGCACTATTGTTACTATCGGCAGTATTTTTGCTTTTTTCATTTCTGTTCTCCCCTTTTTTATTATTAGTCACCAAAGAAATAAACCGTGCCTGTAATACCGTTGTATTTAAGGACTAAAGGTAAATTATGGCGAAAATCGTCAGGATTACCTTTAAAGTACGATTCTGTACACATATATCGAATTTTATACTTTACAGCATACATACCTTGGTCGAAAATCTTAGTTACAGCGTCCTTCGCCATCTGAGAGGCATTATCCTTATAGCCGTCATAACCAAGTCCGCCTTCGGATACACTCTTTCTTATCTTCATAGGATCGGTGCAGCGACCGTCCACAAGAGCGTCACGAATACACTGAGCTATAAGCAGGCAACCGTCTGAGTCACCGCCATACTCGCCCTCAACTACCTTTTCAACAAATGCCTTCTGCTCACTTGTAAGCTTGTATGCGACAGGCGTATAGTTGCTTTGATTTATATAACCGAACTTTGTCTGAAAATCCTTACTTGCGGCACACATACCTGAAGTGTTTGCATATGTTATATTTATAAATCCAACAATGCTTGAAGAACTGTCCTTGTAGTTAAATGTAAATTTATTAACCTTAGTGTTCGTATAACAGCCGCTACCTGTATTACCGCCAACGGTAACAACGGTATTACCGGATACCTCTACAACTACCTCTATATGGTCCACATCATTTCCGTTTGAAGGGTCATAGTCATATATAACTAAATCTCCGGCTTTCGGTGTATAACCGCCGTTGTTTGCCTTATACATACCTTTAGCGGTTGCGTTCTTTTTCCAAACCGGTACACTTGCAGAGTATCCCAAACTATTGAGGTCCATTCCGCTCTTTTTCAGACACCAGCCTGCAAAAATCGCACACCATTCAGTACCCTGACCGTTATTCAATTCATCACAGTAGGTTTTATAATTATTACCTACCTGCGAAAGTGCAAGGTTCGCTACCGAGTATGCTGACGAATTAGCGGCGTTCATACTATAAATAGCACTTACCATATCATTGTAGAAGGTGCTGTTATAATTGTTGCCGTCAACAGATAGTTTTGCTATACTCGTTGTACCGTTGCTCTCTTTCCTTGTTTGCCCGATAATGCAATCTCCCACATACCAATATTTACCGTATGTATTTCCATCGCTGTCGCCAAACAGTCCTATCTGAACCCTTTGCCCTGCGTTATTGATTTGAAAGCACATACGGTTATATATCTGCTTATAGGCGGTTTCTCTCGCTTCATCTTCAAGAGCTTCATATTCTTTTGAACCTTCCTTGATATTTTTCTGTTCTGCAAGGTTCTTTTGAATTTGAGAAACAGACGGTATAATATCATTGTTATTTGTCGTTGTAAAAGAGTCTAAGCATATTTTAAAGAGGTCATCGGTGAAATAGTAATGATATTTATATTTACCCTGATCGCTCGCTTCCTCAAAATTTGTCTTAAATCTCACCCAATCAACGGTATTGCCCGAAATAGTAGAAGTAAAACAAGGCTCACAAATACCTGCCTGAAAAGAATCAGGATTATCATAAAACGATAAATAATTCAATTTAACTGTTTTTAAATTCTTATCGTCATCAGTGCCGTTTGCAGACTGATAATTAGTCAACGCCTGATATTTAAACACATTGTTATATGCAAGAAGCTTATATACGCCTGCAAGTTCCATAGAATAGCCTGCGTTTTTGATTGCTGTATATTTTCGCCTGTATTGTATTCTGTCATAATTATACCCATATTGTGAGTATTCAAGACCGTACTTTTGGAAACGGTCAAAATACTCAAGAATTTGACTGCATTCGGTCGTCACAGGTGTATTTGTTTGATTTTGGTTAATTGAAGTAACTGCTGCTATTATAAGCAAAATTACGACAATAATCAAAGCTAACGCTAAAATAATACCAATAATTACACCTATAACCGGTGCAGCTACCGCAATTACCGAAGTTAATGCAGAGGCAGTAGTAGTAGCTGCTCCTGCTGTCGCTTCGGCAGTTGCAGCTGCGGCAGAAGTTGCGGTTGTAGCAGCAGTTGAAGTGGCTTGAGCGGCACCGGCTGTTGTTTTTCCTGCTGCCGCCGCTGTATCTGCACCTGTCTTTGCTGTTTTACCTGCGGTTTCTGCTCCGCTTTTTGCAATATTGCCTGCGGTTTCTGCTCCGCTTTTTGCAGCGTTACCTGCGGTTTCTGCTCCACTCTTTGCAACATTCCCTGTATTTGAAGATAAATTACTATTCGGGCTGCTTGCACCGGTCCTGCTTGACGGATTAGCAGCCGAATTATTTGTATTTCGGGGAGTATTACTGTTTGGATTTGTATTTCGATTTGAGTTTTGATTAGAGCTATTATTTGAGTTATTTCGTTTTTCTTTTATCTTGTCCTCAATTTTGTCTTTAGCCCTTTCCTTTAAATCGTCAATCTCATTTTTAATAGGTCGGGTGGAGTCCATAACCTCATCTTTTGCAGAATTTCCCCAATTCGAGGCGTCCTGCAATTCGTCAGTTTCTTCACCAAAACTGACATCACCCTCGTGCATATCGTCCATTTTACCACCTTGCTTTCTTTATTAATATTTAATTTAAAATTAAGCACCGCCCTTAAATACAGCAAGTTCTTCATCTGTTGCTGTAATCTGAACAAGCAGATTATCAACAGATTTTATATTGAGAATACATTGACCGACAGGAAGTTTAAAGATTTTTTCTATTTCTGACGCAGTAAGTTCCTCAAAAGCGTCAGAAATAACATTTCGTGTGTTAGTGTCCTGTTTGAAAATAAATTTGTACTGACAACTCTCAAATAGTTTCATAAGCTCCGTTGAACCCTCTGATTGCATATTACCGAGTCCGTAGTCACGAACGGACTGAGAAGCGAAAATAAGTCCTGAAAAGAACTTTCTTCCTTCTTTTGCAAAGGTATTCACCTGCTTAATTGCAAGCGTCTTTGATGTATGTAAAATCTTATGCGATTCGTCCATTATGAGGAAAAACCTTTTTACATTTTCCCATCTGATTTGATTATTTTCATATAGTTCTTTCATTTTACCGCCAATCTGAAGTGCATTAGACCAACTCAGACTTAAAATTGAGTATATCTGAGCGTCCTTGAGGTCATCGGATAGTCTTGAGAGCGGAGAAATATCAAATGATACTATCTGACTGCCAACAAGATTATCAATAGTTGTATGACGGTTATATATATGAGGATAATCTTTTATAAGCGTTTCAATATTTATGATAATATTATTGATTAACACTTTTGTATCCTCAATTTCTTCATTTTCGAGCATACGGTTAATAACAGGCAGAAGTTCCGATAAAATCGGATACTTCTTTGGCGGTAAATTGCAAATCGAATAGCTGTCGTTAGGAATTAAACCTTTGCTTTCATACAGTGTACGGCAGGCTTTGATGAAGAGTTTTCTTTCGGTATCGTCACTATTCGGAGCAATAAAACTATATATAATTTTCAGTTTTGAAATATGTGCAGAATATGACTGCTGTTCGGATTCCTCTGTTTTGAATATTTGCAAAAAGTTGATGGAATCGCTTGTCATACTGTCATCGAAAGAAATAATCTTACCACCTAAAAAGCGAATAAGGGAAGAGAAATCGCCAACAGAGTCAATTACTCTTATATAATCCCCTCTTGAGCTTCTGTCTTTGATGATTTTTTTCAGCAGCGTAGTCTTACCTGTACCCATTTCACCGATAACCACTCCGTTATAATGAGTTCTAAATTCATCTTTTTGAGCTATATCGAATATAAATTTGCCGCCTGTGTTAGGCATAAATCCGTATATAGTTCCAAGCTTATCGTTAAGCTCAGAAAAATGCAAGGGATTTCCAATGCCTAAAGCCGTACTTTGAATGGCTTTGCCGTATCGTTTATATTCCGTCTTATTCTGCACATCGTAAGACATAAACATTGAACGCCAATCAGCTTTTGTTTCATTAATATTGATACAAGCCTTAAATTCGTCATCATTAAGATTCTCAAAGATTGCAGCTACTCGTTCCTCAAGTCCCTGCAAGGTTTTGGAATACAAAAATATTCGTGGTACTATTCGCTTAATTACCTCTCCGTACTTAACTACCGAATAAGCAAGGTTAGCAAGCTTATCTTTTTCTTCTGTCGCTTCCATAGACTCCATAGAGTTCCTTGCTCCGGTTATTCTTGTTTTTATTTCTGCAATACCTTTATTCAAGCTGTCTGTTGTTTCTTTCTTTCCAACGCTGTGAACATCAATAACCGATACTGTATAGTAATTATTAGTAATGGTGTGTAACCAATGTGGCGATACAAACCGAGGAAAACCATACACATATACACAGGCTTCGTATCCCGAACCGGTTTTGATATAGTTCTCGTGTGAAAAAGTTATATTGCCTTTAGGACAAATTTCCTTCATAAGATACGGATTATATCCATATTTCTTGATATATTCGTCCTTATTATCGTTATATATAACTTTATCGGCATTATCGTCATAGACAACAGGAATGTTTTTATTGGTTAGACTGAACAACAACTGTATTTGCTGAGATATACTCATTTTCTGAGCAAGTCTGCCGAGATTACGAATAATTGCGTCCTCGTTCTCAACAATATGCTTGAGGGAATCGCCAAAAAACATTATATAATGATTTCGGGAAGTATTATTAAACTCCGCTTCCCTCACATTATCGTAGCTTTCCTGCAATATCTCTTTAAAAACTTCATTTGTCGTATGTTCAAGCTTATCTTTAAAATAAGCCTGCTGCGTTTTAGTGTTTGTCGGATAATTAAGAGAGATAAGCTTATAATCATCAAGATACACACGATTGAAGTGTACGAGAATTTCCATATCGTTGTCGATTTCCTCTTGACTTGCGTTCATAATATCCCTTGTTTTGAGTTTAACAATACCCATATAGGTGTTGTTAATATACTTAAAATATCCGTTTACCACATCTTTAATAGGGATTAATGAGGATATATCTTTTGTTGAGCTTTTAAGCTCTCTCTCCTCTTTTTTCTTGTCCTTTTTAGAAGCTGCTCTTTTTTCCGTATTTGGCTTTTTGGCAGTTTCGATATTTTTCATTTTCTGCTTTCCCACTTATTTATTACAACTCCTTACTTATAAAGTCAAAATTTACATATACATCGTCACTCGACATAATTGGCTCACTATCTTCTATTTCATTTTCAATATCCTGCATACCATATGCCGTATCCTTTTCCGTAAGTCTTTTTAGAAAAAACAATACGGTATGATAATTGCGTTTTCCTTTATTTAAGCTCGATTGTAAGCAGAGAAAAAAGCCCAACGCAGCACATAGAATATACATCGGCACTTTAACCTGACTTGCTACAAAATTTGAAAGTGCCATTCCAATAAAAAATCCTGCCACAGTTGACATCAAAATTCTTAATGTAATAAAGCTAAAAAGTTTAGTTTCTACTTTAAGTTCATTTATAATTTCTATCGGTTCGTCCATTAATCATTACTCCTTTATATTTAAAATTTTGGTTTTTTTCTATTTGTGGTGGGCTGTGAAAGTCCGTTGCTTGGTGAATTACTTGAAGCTTGAGAGGAATAACTATTTGTTGCGTTATATGCGTCCGTATCAATATAGCTTGAGTCGGAGTCAGATGAAGTATCTTGATATGAGGTATTATTTTGAGTGCCATAAACGCTCATTTTTTTCTGATACACCATTCTTGAGAAGTCATTTGCTACACCGCCAACGCCATTTCGATTTTCACTTGGCAATTTTTCCTCAAACAGTTTGCTTTCAGGATTATCGGTATAATCTATCTTTGCAAGCTCAACCACATTTATGCCTCTTATAAACAACAGCAGGTTGTTACCATTGAGGGTTCTTACCTCGTGCGGCGTATATACCTTTCTGTTGCCTGTTGAGGCTGTTTCTCTGATTTCTGCTGTACCAAGCATAACCGAGTTAGAAGCAACAGATACGGTCATATCTCCCGAAAGATTGGAAAAATACTCTGCTGTATCATAATCGTTGCCGCCCAGATAGATTGTCGTGTCGCAGTTACCCATAATCTCTTTAGCTGAGTTTTCTCCATAGCGGTCGTAAAACTGCGGTATCGACTGCACAACCATTGCCGTGTTAGCTCCTCTTGAACGAATTGTACTTATTTTTCGGTCCAAATCAGGAATAAATCCGATATTGCAACATTCGTCAAGTACAAAATTAATATCTTTTTTAAATCTGTGTTCGGGCTGCCTGTCGGCATATGCTATTAATTTTGCAAACATCATTGAGAAAAACAACGATGTAAGGAACTCATAAGTTGATACCTGATCTGAGAATCTCAGATAATAAATACATTTTGTTTCAGCCGGAGCAATGACATCAATACCTCTTGAGCCGATTACTTTACGGATCTGTGCGTCCTGAAGAAGCTTCAGCCTAACACTAAGTCCATAGAGTATTTGAGCCTGTAAATCCTCTTTTACTCTCTTGAACGAACTATACGGCAGAAGTGCAGGGTGTTCAGGGTATATTGAAGCAAGCACATCAAAATGAGCGTGCATTTCAGAAAGTGGTGTACTCGCTATATATCTATACACATCGCCAAGCTCCATTCTGCCTGTGTACTCCTCTCCTGCAATACTGCTTACATCACCTATTGCCATAAAAAGAGTTACAGCCTGCAAAATACTCTGTTCTGCACTGTCCCAAAATACATCGCCTTTTTCTCCCCCTGTATTTTGAATTATAGTATCAACAAGAAGTACGCTTAATTCGGGGTCATTGCGTATGTCACTTAGTACAGCCCAACCGTCAGAGGTTTGTTGCTCTACAAAGTCAAGAATTTTAACTGTATATCCCTTCTTTTCGGCATACTTTGCTGCCTTTGTATATAGGTCGCCTTTTGAGTCTGCAACAATGCAGCTCTCGCCTCGTAAGATAGCCATTATAATAAAATTGATGACAAAGCTTCTTGTTTTTCGTGAGCCTGCACCGCCAACAACAAAATAGTTCTTGTTATACATTCTGCCGCTCTCTATTGATTGATACGGTTCGCTCACTATTCGTTTTTTGTTCGGCTTTCCACTCTTATCAACTAAGTAACCAAAAACCATAGCTTTACCTACAAGTGCTTCATTCCAACCTTTGTAAATGTGAAATTCGTTTGTAATTTCGGTGTTATTAAGTCTTTTCGCCGTACCATATGTGCCTTTGCGATTGTATGTAATATTTTTGTCCGAATCGTATTCACCGCCATTGTGAAGTCCTGCTTTATTACTGTTGGCAAAGTGAACAGCCACAACACCTAATATAACCATTCCAAATATCAACAGTACAAACTTTGAAACTTCAAAGTGGCTGAATACATATAAAACAGAAATGAAAAAGTTATATGTCAGCGTTTCCTCTCTGCACATCAGTTGAGTAACTATACCGGATAGATATAAACCTAACAGAACTACTATCAGGCAAACTGCTATAAAAATAACATTTTTCGTTTTTCGACTAAATTCAAATTTCATATAGTTTTTTCATTTCCTTTCTATTTTTGGTATTGTGTAAATTTTTTACAAAATAAAAGACAGCAAGATTTTTGATAACTTACTGCCTTTTCTGAATATTATTTATTTTTGTTTTATACTCGTGAGTACAAAAATATATCTATTAGTACACTCAAGACAATAACGCTCTACATCTAATTTTAAGTCCGTTTAAAATCTCAATTTGCGTATTGATATTTGTACTTCTTATAAATGTGTTATAGCGAGAAAGTGCAGGGTGTTCAGGGTATATTGAAGCAAGCACATCAAAATGAGCGTGCATTTCAGAAAGTGGTGTACTCGCTATATATCTATACACATCGCCAAGCTCCATTCTGCCTGTGTACTCCTCTCCTGCAATACTGCTTACATCACCTATTGCCATAAAAAGAGTTACAGCCTGCAAAATACTCTGTTCTGCACTGTTCCAAAACACATCGTCTTTTTTACCGTCTGTGTTTTGAATTATAATATCTGCAAAAAGCACGCTTAATTCGGGATAATCTTTTATATCACTAAACTTAACCGTAAACTTAACCGTTTTTGTTTCTTTCATTTTTTGACCTTCTTTTCCAAATAATTTTACTTAATTAAAACTATCTGAGAAATAAAAAAGCATAATTTCCCAGATAGTTTTATTTTTTTACTTTCTTCTCTTGCGAGAATACTTTTCTTCTTCTGAGTCAAAGCCATACTTTGCAGCCTGTTTATAATCTCTTGAATTTCTTTCAGAAGAAATAACATCAGTAAACACAGAACTGTACTTATACGGCTCTGCGGCTTTAGCTCTCTTAGCTTCAACTGCTCTGCCTCGTACAGCTCCCTCTCTAAGACTGCCGTTAGCGAGAATGGTATCAACTGCGGAGTTGATTTCTGCTCTTAACGAAGTATCAAGCGGAATACCAGAAGGTGAAGAATTAGGGTTATATCTCTCGTATGATTGATAACGAGTTTCATAGTTTTGTTTGTCATACGCATATCCGGCACTTCTTGCACCAACATCATTTTGAAGTGCATACTCAACAGCTTCACGGTCGGAAACCCTTGGAGTATTGAGAACATCATAATTACGCTCTTTTGGCGGTTTACTTCTTTCCTCAGCAATAAGAGCGTCAATACGACTGTTCTCAGCTGTCTGATACTGAAGTGCAGCACTACGAATACTGTCTTGATAGTCCTCGGTACATACCTTAGTGCCAAGCGAGTCGGCATATCTTGACGAATCATAGCGGTTAAAGCCCATAGCCTCAAAGTGTTCTTGAGCAGCCGCTCTGTATGCGTCACCGACTGTATCAAAGCTTTGTGCCGAATTGTTCATAAGGGTATCGGCACGACTTGATATAGAGTCCTCAAAGCTATTAAGCTTTGCATTAAACGCTCCGTCAGCAATATCTCGGTCAGCAAGTCTTGAAGCTTCCTGACTGTTAAATCCTGCACTTTCGTATGTTGAACTGAGAATATCTCTGTCATTTCTCGGTTTAATCTCATACGGATTAGCGTTGAGATCCTGCTGTGCCATAATATTTGCCTTATCTTCCATAATACCGGCAGCCATATAAGAGTTTGCAATTTGCTCTCTGTATAAGTTACCGTCATCAGAAATCTTACCGGCAAGCTTTTCTGCCTTATCAGCTTCAAGTCCTCTGCTTGCAAATGTACTTGCAAGCTCATCTTTGGAACGAGCAATAGGAGAAATTCCTTCGGCAATATCCTGAGCTGCAAATTTCTCAGCAGTAACAGGATCAATACCGTTCTTCTCATACATATTTTTGAGGTTATCCCTGCCGTGATAATCTGCAACGGAAGCAAAACTATCTTCCTTGTTAAGAACTCTGTCGGCAAGCTCTTTTGACTTCTCAGGAGAAATACCTCTTCTTTCGTACATATCTGATAACAGTTGTTCCTTAGACTTGCCTTTTTCGGCAAATTTCTCTGCTGCGGCAGAATTAAGAATATTTCCTCGATATTCGTTTGCAACGCCCTGTCTTGCAGAAGCAATATCCTTGCCTTTGAGATTTGCAGATTGAGTCTGCTTATTAAGACTATCGTTAATAAGCCTGCTCTGAGAAGCTTGTGCGTTGTTGCTAACCTTAACGCCATTAGACCTGTTACTGTTTGCAACACCGTTCTTGTTTGTAACCGGCGAGAAAGCAGAAGAGCCTCTAACGCCTTTAGTTTTACCTGCGTTGGTAGAATTTTTACCGATTTTGCCCTTAGCCGCATAGCCTGCCGCATTTTGTGCTTTAGCGGAAGCAGCCTTTCCTTTTGCATAAGAAACGCCCTTAGCACCTTTGGATACACCTATGTTAGCAAGCTTTAGACCGCCTACTGTTGCACCGATAGCCGCCATTCTTGCATAGTTGCGAGGTTGACGAGTCCAACGATTGGCTGCACCCATTGAGCCATATTCACCTTTAAGTGATGAGTCTATTCCTAACGCTCTTTCGGTTATTTTACTGCCGTTAATACAGGCAATCGCAAGGAATAACGCCAATAGACAGCGAACCCAAGCATTAGTAGGAAACGCTGAGTTTACTATCTCAACGAACACCATATATAACTGTACGAGAATAGTTATAAACAGCGTTGAAAAAACTATATTAAAAACAGACTTCATAACTTCCCTTGCTTTTTGACCGCCTGTTAAATCAGCGGCGGCGGTAAACACTGCCAAAAGCTGACCGAAAGTTATGCTAAATACATTTTTTACTATTTTTAATGCGGATACACAGAAAATGATAGCCAAAGACAAAAGTTCGATGAACATTACGCCATATTCGATGTGATACCTACGGATTGTAGTGCTGTCCCAAGCGAACATAGCGAGAATATTGCCTGATGTGTTACTTCCCAAATTACTGATAAAATGATAAGTCTTGCCATTGATATTTACATCTTGTACCGAGTGCTGGTAACCGAACAAATAGTTTGCGGTACTTTTAGCGTCAGAACCGTTATAATCAGCTACATTGGTATCCCTGTCAATGTAAGCCTTATCGTAATTAACATTATCGTCTTTGTTATTGATAATGTCATTCGGGGTCTTGACCGTATCAAGTTTCAGGCTGTAATTATCAAGGTCACTAACCTTAAAATAAGAATTACTGTCTGACAATACAGAGGCAACATCATCGCCGTCTTTAAAAGCGTTTTTCTTAATCGTACCCTTTGTCAAATAGTCGGACCAACTATCTGTAAATTTTAATTTACTTTGATTTTGAGCCGTCTGAATGAATATATATTCCATATCGTAGATGTTCTGAGATATGATACTCTGCACCTTGTTCGCACTAAAGAAGTTTGAACTTCCCGAATTTGCAAACTCCTCATTCGCTGCAATAAGGGCATTTTGTCCGTTGCTGTCCTTAGCGATAAGTATATCGGCTATGCCTGCATTTGTTTGATTTGCAACATCGTTGCCGTTTGCTCCCTTACCGCTTTGAGAGGTGTCATACCAAACCATAGTTGTTGACTCGTTTACACCCATAAAAATCATCGGAAATCCGACAAGAGCAACAAGCAAAATAACAACATTTTGCAAATACTTTTTGCTCATTGATTTCTTTGTGTCAATGCTGTCTTCACCGTTAATCATATTGAAGCCGAGTATGAACAAACCAACAGCAATAGGAATCCAAATGAACTGAATCCAGCCTTGAAAAAGACTTACTACTTTCTCACTGTACATAAAGCGAAAAAGCTCAAAACTCTTAGAATACAGCTCACTCATCGTCGATGTTATGTTTGCCATTATCGACATAAGCCAACACAGTATTCCGTTAATCATATCAACAACTACTATCCAAACGCCACCGCCGCTCATAAGCGAAAGCAAGCCTTTGTTATATGACTCTGCGTTTTTAGCAAACCAACTCAAAAAAGACAATATTTATTCTCCTTTCCTCAGAATTTTGCGAGGCTGCCTTTTGTTCAAAGACAGCCCCGACTTTTACTTTGTGACTCTTTGAACACACTCTGTTAGCTTGTAAAAGCCAATGTAGTTGTAAGAGCCTGTGCAATGATTGTAGGACCGAGGCAGAGAAGTGTACCGATGATGATATGCGGAATTTTCTCCTTAGCTGCCTGCTTTGCCCTGTCTGAGCCTGCAATAAAAATAAGACCAACAACGAACAAAGCAACTCCTACAACAACATACACAAACGGAGCTATACTGTTGAGAAAGCCAACGACATTATCGGCAATCTGCTGAAGATAGTTGTTTGTATTTACGAGTGTTACAGGTGAACCTGCAAGCTTTGAAATTAAATTATCCATTTCTTTTAACCCCCTTTCTGAAAACTTGATGTTTGGCACAACCTTATGCGTGAAAGAAGATGTGTGCTGTATGTAAAAACGGCAGCACAATTAAAAATCGTCCTGCCGTAATTACCGAAATATTTAATATATAAAAAACACCCTCTAATTTCGTCTGTATTGCATTTTTAAACATTATTTGTAAAATTACTCAAATAAAGTCTAAAAATTGCTTAAAAGTCAAAATTGAGCGTGTTATGAGCCAATTTATTTAATTTTATTGTTGTCAATTTTTAAAATCCTCTGCATTTTCCTCTTCTTCGTCATCGTTCTCATCGTCATCAGCCTTTACGCAGTAGAAAATCTTACAAGACTTGTAACCTTTTTCTCTGACAAGAAGAATGATTGTGTTATCTCTATGCTCCATAAATGAACCGTCAATGTCCGTTAGCTTAACAATACCTGCCTGCTCAATAATGTATTTGTTCTCTCCCCACATTGACTCTATCGTAAAGCTTGTACCCTCAACTACTCTGTCCTTCTTCTCATCGCCAAAAAAAGTTTTTGAATAGCAGGTCAATATAGCCGTGGTATGCTCTCCGACAGGAATATCGCCGCTCGCATTTAAGACTATGCCATCTCTCATATTTGCTTTTGAGGGATTAAGGAAGATCGGCATTATGTACCTATGCGATTTGGTGCGAACTATTTTTCCCTTGCGGTTCACAACATTCGTGAGAAGAAAAATATTTAAAACACCGATTGAGGTGTATTTATTCTTTCCCTCTGTCTTAAAATCAAACTTAGCTTTTAAATCTATCTGTGAAACATTTTCCTCAGATAGTTTTTTTCTTTGCTCTTTTACAAGATTATTCAGCTCCTCAGCCTTATCTTCATTTTCGGCTATCAAGTTGAGTGTGTTTGTTTCTACTCGCTCTCTCACTTTTCCGCTTGCTTTAACAGCAAATGGTCTTGCAGCCACGCAAAAGCCTAAAAAAGCGATTATGAAAATAATAATCAACTGCATTGTGCTACCTCACTCAATACGCTTGATTTTCAAATTCATAAAGAACATCAGAAATATTCTTTTTCACGATGAAAACATTTGAAAAATTATTCCAAACATCGTCAACCTCGAAACGAGTGGCGACACAGATAAGCTGTCGCATAATACCGTAGCCGTCATCAAAATTACAATACACAGCATTTACCTCAATATCTCCGTAAAGTTCTTTTATCTGCCTTATGTATTCAAGTTCTCGCTCATATTTGAAATCGTTAAGTCGTGTGTTAAATTCCTGCTCATCGTTTCTCCCCTTCTCTCTGTTTGCATTAAATCTTAATGTTCTTGTTTGTGTCATCGTTATTACCTTCCGTGTTATTTAATTTTTTAATCTCATTCAAAATAAAAACTATATGCTGTCTATGTAGTCAAGCATTTGTATTTTGCTTATGTCATAGCTCTTGTCACCCCTTTTCTTCTCTTCGATATTGCAGCTTTCGTTCTTGCAGCTTTCGTTGAGAACAGTAAACTCATCAGCGTTGTAGAGCATAGTTCTGAGATAACTCCTGATGTTTGAAATCCTTGTAGTCTTTTTTGTAACTTCAAGCGTATCAAGTACATATGCAATTTGCTCCTTAGTCAAGCAATCAAACTTATCCACTACTTCCTTTGTGGATAAGCTAACACCTGAAATTTTACTTTTGCTGTTTGGTGCTTTGCTTTCAATTTCACAGATAGTTTTCACAATCAAATCAAGATATTTCTCTGAATAACCTTCTGCAATCAAACTCTCAAAATCTATCTGAGTTTCGATTTTAGCCTGTAATCGGAGATTTTTAGCTTCTTCTTCGCTGATCTCAATTTCAGGTTTGATACTGCAACCACTTTCTTCCACAAATATGGTTTTATCAAATTGTTTGATTTCAATGCTGATATTTTGTGTAGCTCTGTTATACTTGTACTCAAAATTCAAATCCGTTTTTTGATTTATTTCTGCCTGTGCTTTTTTGAGAACCTTATCGTTGAAATCTTTGAAATTATCTTTGTACGCTTTTCCACAACACATTTCTTTCCGCAGTTTATCAAACGGAATTTCCCATTTTCTGCGAAAATCTCCGTTTTTGTAAAAAAACAAGTTTGACCTGAGATAAATATACAGCCTGATACTGAGTTCTCTCTTGAGATTAAGCGTAACTTTGAGCTGGTATTTTATTGAGTTTATTGCTCCATTGTCAAAAAACATATTTTTAGCGTCCTGATTGTATTTTGCGGCAATAACGGTTTGACCTGAATCTTCATCAACGATTACACCAAAGTACGAAAACATATGGACCGGAAGCTCACTACCTTTGTCCGGATTAATTCCAACTGCAATTTTTAAATTAAAAAGCTCATCACACCATTTGTTTAAATACTCAGTTCTAATTCTTTCAACCCCCAAAATATTTTCAAAATCTTTTTTGCGAATTACCAAAGCCCCATTTTCCGACTTACTCTCCTCAAGCATACTCAGATATAAATCAAGTAGCTTGTATGAGTTGACACTCAACGGTTCTCTAATTGACGCAAGCATAAGGTTTGATTTGTTTACATAGTTGAAAATTGAAATTTTGTTGCTGTCTGTTATCGGAGTAGTTATTTCTGTTTCTTGATCGTTTGATTTAATTATTCCTTTCACAAGAAGTACCTCACTTTCGATTTTTAATTTTTAAATTTTTTCAAAATTCACTTTGCAAGAAAAAGAACCAAAAAGAAGATGATGATAGATGATGATTATTGTACTCTCTATCATCATCATCTAAGTTAGAATTAAATATATATATAAGTAGAATATATATGGGATTTTTGGCATTTAGTTCGTTGCCGTTTTTCCAAGTGTTTAACTGAGGTTTTGAAAAAAACGCTATTTTAATTTTTTTGAATTTAGGTGGATATTCTTTCGCCCTTGGGTGGATATTCTTTCGCCCTTGGGTGGATATTCTTTCGCCCTTGGGTGGATAACCTTTCGCCCTTGGGTGGATATTCTTTTACTTTTTGGGGGTGGACACACTTTCTCTTTTGGGTGGATATGTAATATGGCAAGTTTATCTTTGAGTAGCAAAAAGCCAAACTTATAAAATACTTTATTCGTACAACTCACCCCCTTTTTTCTTAGCACCTATCGTCACTTTTTTTGTTTGTTTTTTAATGAAATAAATAAGTCGGATAAGATATATATTTCTCTTAACCGACTTAAAATTCTAATTGTATTCAATTTTCAGTGTTTCAATAAGACTAAGTATTGCATAAAACTTTGAGATTTGGCTTGTATGCAATTTTATATCTTAGACATCAGTTATATTGATTAAATATAAAATCGTGATACAGTCAAAATATGTAGATGTATGAGCGTTTTATCAAGTGTTTAGATTATAAACATAATTCATATCAACATTTCCCGATATACCGTCAACTCGTCCGTACCAATCATACTGATGAATGTCAACAAAATTTGGCAGCTTACTGTACGACTCATTCGGAGCGGCAAGCCACACAAGATAGTTAGATGATATTTCATCGGGATATGCACTATCCATCAGCATAGACTTGGCACTGTATAAGCCACCGTCAAATCCGTTATCCCTCATACCGTTACAGAATGTTTTGATAATATCTGTAAGAGTCCTTTTCGGCAGAACAGCCTGTCTGTACTCCTCAACATCAAGAAACACAGGAAGGTCAAATTCTTTGCCGCCAATGGTTTTCATACAGTTTTTAACCTCTGCTTTAGCTGCGTCAACCGATGTAGCGTAGCTGTACCAATACGCACCTACATTTAAGCCGGCGGCTTTTGCTTGCTTATAATATTTCTGAAATTCATTATCCTCTTGATTCGGGTCTTTTCCGTAGCCTGCACGAATAATAACGCAAGTGACACCCGATTTCTTTACCTTGTTAAAATCAATACTTCCATTCCACTCGGAAAGGTCAATACATTTCGCTTTTTCAACGCTCAACCTTACCGAAACGCTCTGAGAACATTGCTTTGCAGTTACAGTAGCAGAACCTACTTTATTGACTTTAACCTTGACGGTATTACTGTCTGTTGAAATAATCTTTGCGACCGAGCTGTCTGATGAAGTGTATGTAATATCGCTTATAGCGTTATTGGTTGTTATTGAAAATGTAACTGTATCACCGACATTTTTCTTATACTCATTTGTTGTCACAGATAGTTTTGTGTTTTTCTCAATAGTTTCAATATCATTCTTTGATATTTCTATTTGCAAAGTAGAAATATCGTTTACATCGACTCTGCCGTCATTGTTTAAATCATAGTCTGTATTATCATTGAAATTAGATATTTCATTCTGCAAGAATGTAACATCGTTTACACTAACGCTATCATCGTTATTCACATCAAAGCCAGCAGCAAAGGCTGCGGTGGGG
>ENA-OPNW01000110-OPNW01000110.1-human-gut-metagenome-genome-assembly--contig:-NODE-110-length-60807-cov-4.568426_pt1 | contig 60807 bp, 90 predicted proteins | sample MGYA00241540_ERZ501777 | MGnify/ENA primary metagenome ERZ501777 (study PRJEB25962, sample SAMEA2042615) | human gut metagenome | biome: human gut; feature: human-associated habitat; material: faeces...
ATTTACAATCTTATTCTGTACTGGATTTTTAGATGTATCGCTTAATGCTGCATCAACCACTGGAATTACAGGTTTGTTAGTAAGGTCATTATATGAACCGCTTGTTGCAACAGTTGCCAAATCTGCACTGTTTGCTTTTGCATCGAGTTTGTTGTTAATTTCCGTTTGTGTGTAGATATCTGTAGCGTTTGCCTTCTCACCAAGAGCAGTATTCATAGTGCTGATTGTAGGATAGTCTGCAAGTTTAACGTCCATTGCTGCCTTGTCATAGTAGTTTGCAGGATTGAAGATGTCTGTAAGTGCAATTGAGATTGGTTCTTTGCCAGCGTCAGTATTGAATGTGATTACAAGATTACTTTCTGAAATCTCAACATTTGATACCATACCATCCTTAATGAAGCCAGTTGCATCAATTGTTGCAATTACATTATCACCATTTGTAAAATTGATTTTTTTACTATCTGAATCATATTTTACTTTATCAAAGAAATTAGAAGTTAAAACATTTACTTCTTGTTTGGTATAATATTTATCAAGACTTTGGTGCTGTGTAAGATATCCAGCATCGTTGGTGAAAGCACTTACATTTGTAGGAACTGTTGGAATCACACCTTCTGCGATGTCGCTTGCAGGAATACCGGTACTTGGTTTTTGATATGCAGTTGCACCAAGTGCAGCACCGCTTCTGATTGTTTCCAAGTCTGAAATCGTGTCCTGTTTTGCATCAATTGCAGCTTTTATAATCTTGTTCTGTACTGGATTTTCAGATGTATCGCTTAATGCTGCATCAACTACTGCACCTTCAGGAATTACAGGTCTGTCAGTAAGGTCATTATATGAACCGCTTGTTGCAACCTTTGCCAAATCAGCAGAGTTTGCCTTCAAATCAAGTTTTTCTTCAATTTTGGCAATACTTTCAATTCTATCATTCTTTTCTTGCCCTAAAGCACTAGAAATTATTTCTTGGGCTTGGAAAAATTCATTTTCATTAACAAAACCAACAATTTCATCTTCTGTATTTTTAATTGAGAGTGTTTCATGCCCTTTTAGATAGTTGACTGCGATTTCACCTTCGATAAGATTGTCTTTGGTTGGAAGTTTTGGAAATTTTACCTTAATAGGAGAACTACCTTCTGCATCACTATTATCTACTGTTGGTGTCAAACCATAAAACTCTTCCGGATTAATATTTTCTTTTGGAAGTTTACTTTTAATGTGAGATACATGTTCAAAATTTTTTGCCATTTTATATAGACGTTTTAAAGGTTATTTTAATTTAATTGAGATAATGACACTATACACCCTTAAAACAGATATATAAAAGAAACTGTTCAAAACATTTTTAAAATGCTTTAGGAATAGAGATTCCATTTAACAAGGGCAAGAATGCCATCACTTCAACATCATTTAATAATAAATATCAGATATGTGTGGTAAATTTTATAATTTTTTAACTGAAAATATTTTGTAGTTTCTAAGAATTATCTTATATTTGCAAATGAAAAAAGAATAGTAACAATAAAAGTATAAAATATGGAAAAGTTTACAAAAGAGTTTTATCTTGAAAACAGGCAGAAAAAACATTATAACAAACAGATTTTTTTCTTCGGTCCTGATGCAGCCTACAAATTTAGTGACCTGATACAGAAACTCAGTGAACTTGAAAAAGAATTTAAGGACAAAGAAGAAGTTGACCTTTGGGTTGATGCATCTGAGTATGATGAACTTGGTGAATGTTATCTTATGGTAACTTGGGTAGATTGGGAAACAGAAGAAGATTTCGAATTGCGAATGTACAAAAAAGAATGGGCAAAGGAGAGAGCAGTAAATTCTTTGAAACAACTTATTACCAGAAATCCACAAGAAGCAGTTGAAATTATAAAAGAATTAAAACTTATATAAAATATGAGTAGTTATTTAACATTTTATCTTGTACCAAAGAAGACAAGAAAAAAGTATGATTTCAATAAAGATGATGGTCATACAGAAATAGAGGTGGAGTTGTCAACAGGTACACCACTTGCGTTAATGAGTTATTCAAGAAGCAATGATATATATCGTGTTTTCAATGAAACTTTAAACCCTGCATATGCAGGCATGGAAGAAAAGTATACAGAACTTACTACAGACGGATGCAAACGGGTTATTGAGGATTTGGAAAGTGAAATAAAATCAACAGAGAAACGTCTTGAAATAGATTACAAGATGTTAAAAGAGGGTGGTTATACTTCTGAGTTGTGGGAAGATATTCATTCAATGGAACGATATATATCAGAACAGAAAGAAACAGTTGAGGCTGTTAAACACATAGAAAATATTGTTTATGAAACCGCAAACGGTTACAATGATTTTGAAAAGGTATTGATTAATATTGATTAGTATGGGATATTTTGTTTGTCAGCACTGTGGAGCACACCTCCACGATAGTAAAGTAGAGGACTTGTATCAATGGGACGATGACAAATCAATTGGATGGTCATTTGTCTGCCCAAAATGTAAAGAAGAAAACTATAAAGAGATTAAATTTTAAATATGAACAGAGAAAAAGCTAAAGTCCTTCTGCCTATCATACAGGCATTCAGTGAAGGCAAGCAAATCCAATGGCTTAAACCTGACAGTGATGAATGGATAGATGTCGTAGGAGGTGACAACGTAGACTTTGAAGACCTCGCTGAGTCTAATGTGGCATATCGTATAAAGCCAGAGCCAAAATATCGTCCATTCAAAAACGCAGAAGAGTGTTGGAATGAAATGCAGAAGCATCAGCCTTTTGGTTGGGTAAAGTATAAAGATGGTTTAACTACAAATAAATTCATGTTTATTTGTGATATATCAGATAAAGAAGCAACTTTTAACAACTGTATTGAATTTACGTATTATAGTTTCTTAGAAGATTATGTTTTTGCAGATGGAACACCTTTTGGTGTTTTAGAGGAGGAATGAATATGGCATGGGTAGCAGTAGATAAGGATGGTACAGAAGTTATATGTAACCCTGAGCCTTATCGAGATACAGTAGATTTTATGTGGTGTATTGAAAGTGGTTTTTACTCTGGGGCTATACAGCTTCCAAAAGGTACAATTAAAAAACTTCTTGGAAGAAAACTTACATGGGAAGACGAACCTGTGGAACTTACATAGAATTAATATCTTACAGATATGATAAAGATAAAGTAACAATATGAAAGAGCTTAAAATCGGAGAAAGATTAACAATAACCCTTGAAGCAGTAGAGCAAACATCCTGTGTTGGATGTTGCTTTGACGGTGGGGATACTTGCCTGGATCCAACAATTAATTGGGATATCGGTGGTTTGCAGTGTTGTTCAGGAAACCGTTCTGACGGTAAAGATGTAATTTTTAAATTAGTGTATGTATGATAAATGTAGCAGAAAAATTGAAAGGCTGTCCTCAAGGGACAAAACTCTATTCTCCTTTGTTTGGAGAAGTGGAGCTTGTAAGAATTGATATAGAAAATCCTAGATTTCCTATTATAGTTAAGGTGTTAGATGATGAGTCTCCATTTAACAACGTAACTTTTACAGCTGAAGGCAAATGGTATAGCGTTGAACAAAGTGAATGTTTGCTATTTCCATCAAAAGATAACAGGGATTGGAATAAGTTTAATCTAACTGTTAACACTGTTAACACTTTTAAACCATTTGACAAGGTATTGGTTAGAGATTATATAGATGAAAAATGGATACTAAGTATATTTGGTTGCTATGAAGATGAAGTAGATGCAGATTTTCCTTATGTTTGCCTAAATGGTCGCTATCGTTATTGCATACCTTATGAAGGTAATGAACATCTTCTTAACACTCCAAAATCACCTAAAGATAATTGAATTATGACGAATGTAGAATTGATAAAAGAACTATTGGTAACAGTGAAAAATCATGGTGAGATTCCTGTTTATATAGATGCAGGAATTATCAGGGATTATACAAAAGGTGACGATTCTATTAAAGATGTTGTGTACCAGATGGGATGTGTAACTCTTTTTAACTATTAATTATGAATAGAGAACAAGCGAAAGCCCTTCTGCCTATTATCAAGGCATTCAGCGAAGGAAAGACAATACAATGGAGATACATTACAGGCGAGACATCACTTTGGTGGGATGATAATAATCCAACATTTGAGGTTGATACTTTCGATTATCGCATTAAGCCAGAACCAAAATATCGTCCATTCAAAAACACAGAAGAGTGTTGGAATGAAATGCAGAAACATCAGCCATTCGGTTGGCTGAAAGACAAAAACAAGGATTCTGTGCTAATGAATATACAGGCTCTGTTTGATGAAATGTTAACCATAACTGATGGAGTGTACTTTCGTGGCATAAATCTCATCAACGGGTGGCATGGCTTCGAAGAGGCAGTCAAAGAATACACCTTCGCTGATGGCACTCCATTCGGCATTATAGAGGAGGAATGAATATGGCATGGGTAGCAGCAGATAAAGATGGTACAGAAGTTATATGTAACCCTGAGCCATATCGAGATTGGGTGGATTTTATGTGGTGCGTTGAAAGTGGTTTTTACTCTGGGGCTATACAGCTTCCTAAAGGTTCAATAAAGAAACTTATTGGTAGAGAGCTTACATGGGAAGACGAACCTGTGGAACTTACATAGATTTAATAACTTGCAGATATGACAAAGACAAAGTAACAATCTTTAATTATTAGAAATTATGACAAACATAGAATTGATAAAAGAACTACTGACAACAGTAGAAAATCGTGGTGTGCTTCCTGTTTATATAGACGCAGCAATACTCAGAGATAATGAAGAAAGCAAAGATTCTGTTGAAGATGTTGTATGCAATGATAAATATGTAACACTTTATAATTATTGAATTATGACGAATATAGAGCTAATAAAAGAATTGCAGAAATCAGTAGACAAATATGGGGAACTGCCTGTTAAAATAGACATAGAAGTCCTCAAAAATAAAATGTCTATTGAAGATGTTAGATGTAATGGTGTGTGTGTAACAATTTATGATTATTATTGTTAGAATATGGACAGAGAACAAGCAAAATATATTCTGCCTATCATACAGGCATTCAGTGAAGGAAAGACAATACAATGGAGATACATTAAAGGCAATACATCACTTTGGTGGGATGACAATAATCCAACATTTGAGATTGGTGATTTCGATTACCGCATTAAGCCAGAACCTAAGTACCGTCCATTTAATAATGCGAGAGAATGTATGAAAGAAATAAAAGATAAAATTAAGCAATTGTTAATTGAAAACAAATATTATGTCGGCAATTCAGAAGTGGCAAAAATGCTAAGAGAACTTGCTGACGAATTAGATGATTAGTTATGGAAAAGGAAATTAAAAAACAGTCAGAAATATTCGGTGTTAAAGTGTGGTTTACGTCAGATAGCCACATACAACATAGGAACATTTTGAAACATTGCCCAAAACGTGCTGAGATTGGTGGTTTTGATATAGATGATGTTGAAGCGCATGACAAATGGCTGATTGATATTTGGAACAAGACAATCGGTAAAAGGGATATTGTATATATTCTTGGTGATTTTTCCTTTGCTTCTTCTGAAATCATAAAGAAGCAAATTCTTCCAAAACTTAATGGCCAGAAATATCTTATATTGGGAAACCACGACAAATCCTCTGAGCATCTTCAAGGCTATTTTACACAGATAACACAAATGAAAGAAGTGGTTTTCAAAAAGAAAAACTTTCCGTTTATTGAAGAGGATAGTTTTAGGGTATTTATGTGCCATTATCCAATGGTAACTTGGCCCGGAAAACATCATGGTGTTGTAAATGCGCACGGGCACTGTCACTCACATTTAGATGACTTTAACGAACAAAGTAGTGACTTACGTGTAGATATTGGCATAGATGGTAAACTTGCTGATTTTAAACCAATTTCACTTGAAAAGTTATATCATTACTTTAAGGATAAAACAGGTGGTAAGACATTTGAAGAATATGTAACATTACAGAAAGAATTAGGTACAACGCAATTTTAGAAATATGACAAAAGAAGAATTAATACATTTTCTTAAAGATAATCTAAGAATAGAAACAAATACCATTAATACTTTGGTAGCAACAGAGTTAGAAATTCATCTTTATTTAGGGGAAGAAATTATTTCTTCTTCGTTTGAAGTAATTTAAAGATAATAATATGAAACTAAACAAATGTATTGTATATAGAGCAACAAAATTGGAAACCTTTTTATCAAAGTTTCTTCCATATCATCTTCCCTTAAGTTATTTTTTTTTTTTTACATAAAAATTTTGAAATTACTAAAGTTTGTATTATATTTGCAAATGAAAATTAAATATCAATTTAAAAAATATAATAAATTATGAGTAAAAATAAAGATTGGATTGGAAATAAGAAAAGCACCTATATCATATTAGGAGCAAGCAATCATACTGATAAGGAAAGGCAGACAGAAGATTATTACGCCACAGACCCTATTGCAATAGATGGTCTTAAAACTGTATGGAATATTCCACAAAACGTATGGGAAGTGTCTTGTGGTGAGGGGCATCTTTCAGAAAGATTGAAAGAACTTGGGCATACAGTTTATTCAACAGATTTGGTTGATAGAGGGTACGGAATTGGTAATGTAGATTTTCTTAAAACTACTGAATTACCAAAAGATTGTACTTGTATTCTTACAAACCCACCATATAAATATGCTTTAGAGTTTGTTAATCACTCTCTCGACTTATTACCGGAAGGTGGATATTGTGTTATGTTTCTCAAAACTACATTCTTGGAAGGAAAGAAACGTTATAATAATCTGTTTTCTATTAATCCACCAAAATATATGTTCCAATTTGTAAGTCGTGTATTGTGTGCAAAAAATGGTGATTTTGAAACAATGATTGCAGGTGGAGGAAGCGCAGTTAGTTACGCTTGGTTTGTATTTCAAAAAGGATATAAAGGTGATACAGTAATAAAATGGATAAACAATAGTTAGAATAATGTCAGATAAAAATTTCTTAAAAGTAATTTTCTTATCAATAAAGCAGAAGAACAACAGATTAAAATACTACAAATCAAAGAGAAGTGGGGATATTTGAACATATACACTAACTTCGGTAATGATGAACTATATAAACTTATTGATGAAGCAGAAGATAAATCTCTTACGGTTTGTGAAGATTGTGGTTCAGAAGAAAATGTAGGATTGAGATTGACAGGTTGGTACACTACAATATGTCTTGATTGTCTTAAAAGAGATGTTAAAGAAAGAGGTTATCCACAAAGATGGAGAAGAAATTCAGATGATAAACTCTTTTTGGTTAATACAGACGGAACATTAGAAGAAATAAATGAGAATGAGCAACCATGATTACAAAAAAAAAAACTTAACAACATATTAATATATAATAAATCTAAATAATATGGAAGAAAAGACGATTGAAAAGACCGTTTATATTGCAAAAGATGGCAAAGAATTTTTTGATAAAGAGAAATGTAAGAAATATGAGAAAGAGGTTCTTGATAAGATACAATACTATTCTATATACTACAACTTTGATTATACTGAAGGACGTGGTTTTCAAAGCCTTGTCCATGTAGCTGTAATCCCATCAAGATATGATGATGCAGAAGTGATAGCTGAGAAGTATGCTATAGATGTTCTTAATGAAGGGATTTTTGCAGGTGAGGGTTGTCAGGGCTATGGTTTACAGAAAACATATTTTTTACATAACTCAACAAAAGAAGCATTTGAGAATAATGAAGGTGTTAATTGGGGTTGTAACTCTCCACATGGGACACAGGTCTTTATCTCTGAAAAGGCAGTAGAAGGTTTTCCTGAGCCATACAACTACAGGAAAGAATGGGGAATAAAATAATGAATTAACTAATCATCCTCCCCTTGGTGACAGCAGGGGAGGACAAAAACAACAAAATATGGAAGTAGAATTTTTTAAAAAAGCTTGCTGTTTGGCTGAGAGCTTAGATACTTGCGTTAATGTAAAGTATGTACTTGATAATGGGGGATTGAAAGATTCTGTAGATAAGTTCGTTGGCACTCTTGTAAGGAATGACAAGGAGTTTAAGGAAAAACTCCGTGACTTAATAGAAGAGACACAGAAGCGTTTGCAAAAAGAATTTGATGAACTTTAATCAATCAATCTTTCTGGTCATTTTGAAATCTGTTTCATATGATTCGGACGTTGTTTAAGTTTTTTTAAACAAAAAAATTTGGGGTTTTCAAAAACTTGTATTACTTTTGCAAAAGTAAAATCAAAAAAAAAAAATAAAAAGATATGTGCGAAAATTATAAGGAAGAATTTTCTTCATCTATTGACCGTGATGAAGTGTTTGATGAACTTTCAGAGAGAATTGCAAACTATTGGGATATAACCATTGAATGGGAAACCTATGAACAAAAAATATATGAAGCAATTGATAAAACAATTACCTCATATACGAAAGATGGTAATCTCTATATTGAAGATTGGAACATGTGGGAACAAGACCTTTATAATAATGCAGTAGAAACACTTGGATTATACGATTAGAAGCCAGATGCACTATAGGCATTAACTAGACACATGATGTTATTACTACTTTGTTCAGGTAATTTTTCCTCTAATGCATCTATAACGATTTTAAGAGTTGCCCCACTATTTATGTCCTCATCAAATATTAAGAATTTTGCATTTCTATAACGTTTCAATAATTCTCCATTATTCATATATTCATCAGCAATGATGTATAAATTTGTTAAAAATGGTCTGAACTGTTTCTTAAATGCTGTTATTTTGAACCGTTTGGTATTGAATCTGAGTTTATAGCCTCTTTGTTTGAGCATATCAGAATATTGTTCTATTAATTCTTTTGTTTGCATCAGTACTTGGTTAAATACTTTTTGTCCTATTTTTGTTTTAATTCTTAGAGACACTTCATTAAAAATATGCGATGAATCATAACTTTTTTGATAAAGTTTATTCTGATTGGACAGGAAATTTTTGCAAAGGTGCCCAGAAACCAAATCGTTATCAAGACTATTAACAATTGTTTTGTATACATAAATCATCGTACAGTCAAAAACATCTTTCATACTTGTTTTTTCACGACTATGTTTCTGAAGTGATATGTTATTAAAAATTGTTTCATATTGTTTTAGAAAATTACGTATCGGCTCAGATACATAATATGCAATTTCGTTATAAGCGATGTTCTTAGCTTGGCTCTCGAACTCCATAACGTCTTTTGGAGAAAAGCCTTTATCTAATAAATCTTCTCCATTAGCATATCTTACGTTTATAACATTTCTTTTAAAAAAGTCACTAATATATGGAATACCCAATTTATTACTTAAATTCGTACAATAATATTGGTTAAATTTAGATGATGAAGGGGCTGATACTATCACATCTGGTGAGAACTTTTCTTGTTTTAATGCATATGCAGCATAATTAACTGATTTATCAAGGAATTGAGAAACAGACGAATACCCACCTTCTCCATTTAAGCCAAATTGTTGCTTATAATGCTTATCCTGTACATTATTTAAAGAGAAATTTTGAGCAATGTTAGGTTTTATATTACCGTCATATGTTACGTCTATCGTGGCCAAATTACCATTAGCGTCAACACGTCTGTCTTTTTCACCTATGCCAAGTATTTGGTCTGTGTTTCCATTTTGACGAACAGTTCCATGTTTAATTGCATCACTAAAATTAAAATCGGTCATTGAGAATAACGATATGTATTTAACATTAGTAGAAGGTACGATACCTGTTAAATACCTTGGTACATTGTCATTGTTATGCGATTGTGATACACGATTATATGTCATAAATGTTTGTGTAGCCTCAGACGAAATACGATTCAATGACTTCTTACATGCGTCTATAATTTTATTATCAGAGTCACCCCTATTAAATCATTTCTTCACACTATTCAGTGTAATAGTGTCAAGACCCGGAACTTCTTCTATTGTGCCTTTACGCCCATTTTGGACATATTCTATTACATTCTGATAAAATTGGATAGCCGCTTGCTTTGATTTATAATTCTGCTCTAATGATTTTGATTTTCCACTTTCGTTACCATTTTTAGTAAGTATTTTTCCTCTTAGAATATCATCTTTAGTACCAAATACCCTAGTATCAACACTATTTTTACCTTTATTTGAGTTGTTATCTTTATTCTGATTTATTGAAAAATTAATACTACCGTTATCGTTTTTAGACCAATCAACGCCTTCATTGAGTATATCTAATCCATTAATGATTGTTTTATATTGTGTCTCTGTAATTTTTAATACTTTCCTTTCCATTTGCTCAAAAGTAAATATCTTTATCTGGTTTCATTATAAATATCACTACATATTAGAAATAACAAATGACCTTCTATTTAAGAATTTTTAATATATACAATTTGGAACTTTTAAAAATATGTATTATATTTGCAGTGTAAAAAATAAATGATATATGTATAAAATTAAAGAAATACTTCTTAATAAATCAGAATATAAAATATAGTATTGTAAGTTTTGAAACCTTTAATAATTTTTATTCAAAATATTTTTTAATTATGGGTTGTGATATACATTTAAGAATTGAACAAAGGAAAAGAGTGAATCCTTATCCTAATGACCGACACGATTGGTATAATGTTGGCTTTTATGGGGAATTTAGTAATCGCATATACGGAATGTTTGCACGAATGGCAAAGGTACGTGACTATTATGGTGATAAATATAAAGTTCAGTTTGAACCACGTGGACTTCCTGATGATATGACCGATGGGGCTACTTGTGAAAGTTTTTATCAGCACGTAACAGACAATGAAGAAGCCGTAGAATGGGGAAGAAACTATTGCTTAAAGGAAATGGCTGAAAAGTGGGTTGAAAGGGGTTATTCAAAATGGGTAGACGAAGAACATAGAACAGTAACAGACCCAGACCTTCATTCTCATTCGTGGCTTACTACACAAGAATTAAGACAATGTTTTGATGATTGTTTTAAACAAGAAGATGGTACGTATAAATCAAAGTCAGATTATGTAAAATGGCTTGGTTTGGTGTCCTTGTGTGAGGGGATTGAATCTGACGGAATACATGAATGCAGAGTAGTATTTGCCTTTGATAATTAACATATAAAATGTCATGGGTTTCAAAATTGGTGACATAGTAATGAGATTGGATGGTGATAAGAGGCCACATAAAATTGTGGATATTACCATCCATTACCCCCTCAATCATAATGAACATACTTTCTTCCAATATCATTATGAAGATGGTGGAAGCGATGTTGCAGAATGTGGTGATATATTGAGATTATATGATGGTAAATATAAAAGAAGAAAATTATGAAAGCAAAGGTAATTGAAACAGGAGAAATAGTTAATGTAACCCCATATCCTACATGGTATAAAGAGAACGGCCAAGGTCCAGATAGGAGAGAATGGGATGAGGATGAACTTGAGTTTATTTATTCTGATAAAAAAGAAGAAAACTTTGATTTAGAAAAGGCATTATCAGATTTAGATAAAGACATAAAGGAGTTTGTGACTACGGACGAGTTTGAAAAAGATTCTGCGATTGCTGGCTATTATTGGGCTATTGCCAAACACGCTTTTTTATTGGGATTGAAAGTAAAGAAAGGAGAAGAGGTATGACATATACAATAGAAGAAATATATAGAGTTGTTTGTACTGACCAATATCAATCAACTACACCTGAGACTTGTTGGACAACAAATAAACAATCTTGTGAAGAATATATTGCAAATAGTTACTATAAACATTGTTTAAGCATTGAAACAAGTAGAATGTCAGATATAGCAGTAAAATTATGAAAATACCAGAGAAAGTTCATATAGATGATTTTGGCTCAGGATTCAGTCACGGTTGGCATACTGAGCATTCTTACGAAAAAGATATAATTAAAACACAGAAATGAATAAAAAGAATTGAAGATTATGAAACATTTATATTTTTGGATATCTGTCATAGACATAATCTATGTGGTGTTATGCTTTATACTAATGTTTTCTACGTGTAATGAAAACAGTTCAATTATATTTTATAAGGAATATTCTCTTGCTATTATACCTTTAATATTATGTCTTATATTTCAGTTTGTGGTATTTTATTGCCAAATAACAGGCGAAGATAGGAAAAATATAGAAAGGTAGCATTTTTATAAATTTTAACAAAAAATATTTGGTTATCCCAAAAATATGTATTATCTTTGCAAACAGTAAGAAAAAGAAATGTTTAATGTAAAAAAAAAATGAGAAATTATGAGTAAGATTAAGATTAACGACAAGGTAATTGTCAAGGCAACTGGAAAGACTGGCGTAGTAAAGGGTCGTGAGGTACATGACGAGGGAAATGGCCGTGTAAAGATTGAGTATGTTGTGAAAACCGGTGAGGGTTTTAGCAATTGGGGTACATATAGTAAGAATGAACTTACTAAGGTTGTTAGAAAGAAGGATGAAAAGGCAAATCCAACTATTGTACTTGATGCACCAAATGGCTATAAGGTAACTCTTGTTGCGGTTGTGCGTAATGAGGATATATGGAAGGATGCCTTTGATAAGGACGGTTATTATTCTCCATATAGACGTAAGGGAAAGGATTTTAGGATTGGAATGGCTATCTATAACCCAAATGATACATATGACTACAATTTGGGTGTACGTATCGCAACACATCGTGCCAAGACTTCACCTTTCTGCCATCTTATCAGTGATTTCAATGGTGAGTTTAACAAGGAAACGGTTGAAGCACTTTTGAACGTCAAGGGTAATTATATTGTAAAGAATATTGAGCATTTTGTCACGCTCTGAGTTGACATACCTCCTTTCAGCAAATATGGGACAATATATTGTCCCATATTTTTTTGTTATGTTAACATTTTGCATTATCTTTGTAAAAGATAATAAAAATTATATATTTTTACAAATGACGAAAATTACATATCGTACCATATTGGTAATTGGGGACAATCATGCGGATATTGCAAGAAAATATAGTGCTGATTTAGAAGGAAATGAAAATGCATATTATAAATATGAACGTTGTCAACAACATCGTTTAGATGTTACTGGTGAAGAAGGAGATTTTTCAGACCCATTTCCCTTAAAAAATGGCGGAAAAGCCTACTCTGCACGTTTTAATGATATTGATTGGGAGAAAATACACAGAAATCCAAGACAGATGGAATTAAGCAAACGGTCTTGGGAAATCATAGTTGAGGGTTCTGAACCTGTCAATGAACAAGAAAGATATCTAAAAGTCAGAATGGAGCATAGAATTTCTTATTTTACAGATAATTTTGCAACAAAAGAAGTATATATGCAATATTATTCAAGCCTATGGTATTATGGGGTCGCAACCGAAGAAAAATACGAAGAAGTGGATACATGGAACTCTTCAATATTGGAGTGGTGCATTAATTTTTTTGATAAATTCCTTAAAGGACTTGAAGAAACAAATCCATTAATTACTATATATGAAACACATAGTTTAGATTAAAATAGAATAACATATTAAATATTAAACAGTTATGGTAAATTCGTTAAATGAAACAGTTGAACTTATGACAAGTTCTGACTACAAGGACAGATTCAAGGCAGAATATTATCAACTTGAATATCGTTACAACAAATTGAAGAAAATGCTTGAAGATTGGGATGCAGATAAATTGTCATTCACACCAACCTGTGATAGAGACATTTACACATCACAAATTGTTTCAATGGGTGTTTACCTCAATGTACTACGTCAAAGGGCAGAAATTGAGAATGTTGAATTGTAAGGCTATTCCTCTTCGGAAATAGTCTCTTCTTCATCTTGGTTTTCTATAAAGTGGGTATTATGTCTTTTTTCGTATTTCTCAGACCAAGCCTTTGTTATGCCAGCTGTTGCAAATAAACTAGCAACAGAACCAATATAAGCCGCCATTGAAGATAAATCGGTTGCGATTGTGTGAGTGTAAAATGCTTCAATTGACAAAGCAAAAACTGGTACTAAAAGTAACAAACAGCCTATAATTGTTATAACAACCAAGAAGAAACTTTTTGAACTTACGCCTGTATTATTAGAAACTAATTTGCTGAAATAATTCATTTTTAAATGATTTAACATTTTTTATATAAATAGTTTTGGTTAATTCGTTTTTTTGTCTTATTTTTGCAATGTAAATGTAAAAATATTAGTTATGGGAATAAAACTTGAGAATGAGAAGAATCATAAGTATTTTGTGGATACAGTATATAATATTTTGAGCCGTTTAAAGTTCAAATATACTTATGATGATGTAGAACAAATGTCAATTAAAGAAGGCTACTCACTATATATAAAAAATAAGAAAATTACAGGAAGATGGCATCTTGGTATATGGGCCGTTGGAGAATGGGATATTAAATCGGAACATGATGGACATGTTTACAAAGGTGGGTATGGTATTGAAACATATAAACCATTAACAATATCTGTTTTTCTGATTCATGATTGGACGTTTGATAAATTCAGACCGTCATGTGCTGATTGGGAGATAGAGATAAAATATGGTGAAAGTTGTGATAACGTAATCAAACAATTGAAAGACATATTTGGTAATAAACTGAAAAGTTATTATAACATTGTTGATGAAGATTCATACAATTTTCAACATGTTTCAAAAAACAAATATGTTGCTTATTTAAAAGGATGGTATTATAATGTATTTGCAGCAACACTAAAAGCAAAGAAAAGACGTATAAATGGTTATATTGCCTCAAAAATTATATTGTTTTTAGCCGCATTAGACAAACGTGTTGCTTATAAAAAGCATAAATTTCACAAAGATGAATGGAATGCAGAATTTGAGGTTGCAATAGTTTTCAAACATGGTGATACGGCTTGGGATGATTGGAAGGCGTGGAATGATTATAATAAATTATATAAATTTTTGCGTAAGCATCTAACATGGAACATTGGTATTGATTTTACATATTTTGACGAAGAAGGAAATATGCCAGACAATATATGGAGAGGCGTATATTGGACTGAAGAACCGGAAAAAGAATAAAAAATTAAAAATATGATTATGACTGACAATTTAAAGAAAACATTAGTTATTCTCCTTGATACATACAAGGAAGATAAAATAGATAAGGAAGATATACTTACTATTTTAGAAACAATACTCAATAATAATTGTTCAAGTGGAACGAATGTTATTAGTTATCCTGTGACATATCCTTATTATAATCCAAAAAGAAATTGGTGGGATGATTTACCGCAATGGATAACAGCATGCACGACAACAGGAGACATTAAGGATTTTAAACAAAGCAGTACAGATAATGTCAACATTAAAAGTAATGTATAATGGAAGATAAAATTTATCCTTTACAGAAATCTCAGGACAAAGATTTAAAGAAAAAATTCGATAATCTTCACGTTGAGATTGTTAACAAAGTTATTGATTTCTGTAAGGAAAACAATATACAGATTGATGAGTTCAACATATATGCCGATGGTGTTAGAGATAGTATTTCTTTCGGTGAATGGACTTCTGTTACTGACAGTTGTTTTAGAATGGATGAATCATTAAGCAATGAGAACGGCAAAGATGTGTATAAAATGTCTGATAAAGAATATAAATTAGCAAAAATTAATCACAAACCATTTTTATTAAGTGTTTGACATACCGTTATTTATATTATGTGGTTTCTATCATAGTATTGCTGATGCTTTTTATATGTTTAATGCTAATTACAACTTACTGTTAGAATATCTTCCAACATATGGTTTTATTGTTCTTGGTAACTTTATTGGATGTAATATACCACGTTTTTTACTGAAATAAGGTTTTTTTGTGAAAAATGTGCTTATCCCAACGTAAGCAACTATACGTTGGGATATTTATATTTTATACAATAACAAAACTAAATAATAAACATATGATTTTAGGGTCACATAATTCTTGGTCTTATTTAAAACCACAAAAATGGTGGATGAAGTTATTATCATTTACTGCTAAATGTCAATGCAAAACAATAGAGGAACAATATGAAAAATACGGAGTGAGGTGTTTTGATTTACGTTTAAGATACATTGATGGCGAAGCATATGTTGTGCATAATGATTTTGTATATGGCAAATTTTGGGGCGAAATAAGTCAGACATTACAATGGCTTAATGATAAAAGAGACGTTGTAATACGTGTAATACATGATGTAAGGACAAAGAACAAATATAAACCATTAAGCGTAAAATCATTTAAGGATGATTGTAAACGTCTGGAAGAAGAATATCCAAACATCTTATTTTGGAGTGGTATGAATCTTTATAATTATGAATATGATTATAATTTTGAATATTTTCCAAAATGTATTGAGAAATATGCTTCTGTATGTCCACCAAGAATAGTTGATGATTGGCTACCATTTTTATATGCAACAATTAAAAACAAATGGATTTATAAAAACTATAAGTTAGATAATACATATACATCAATACTTTTAATCGACTTTGTTAACATAAAATAAATGAGATAACTGAAAAAAGTTATCTCATTTTATATTTTTTGCTTATTAAAATTCTTACATTTTACAGAAAGGAATTACAAATGCATTTTCATTAATATTGAAATACCCAGTTTTTCCGTTTGTTAAAATATTAACATTTAAACTTTCATTTGCTTTTACAGTTGAAGTGGCAATTTTTTGAACATTTAATGGAAGACTTTTACCAATCTGTTTTAAAGCATAATTTAAACGTGATTTGCGTGTGATATAATAGCCCATTTCGCCTGCTGACGGTAAATACCAAGGCATTGTCTTTAAGTTCTCTTCAAGACTGTTTGATTGATTAAATGTACAAGGTTTTAATATTGAACCATAGCGGACACAAGCAATAACTGAAGGATTTACATCAAGATTATTTTCAATTGTGTCAGCATACAATGTTTGCTCAATATTTGTTTTGTCAAGCATTCTAATGATATTTTTTGTATTACCTTCGCCATCCATATCTGTAAACGGTGTATTGACAAATTCAGAGAAATCTCCCTTTGCTTGATAAGCATCACATTTTGTCTCATCATTATTATATGGTGATGGTAATATTTTACCATTTACTGAAATAGTATCATAATATGTTTCAATGTCGAAAGGATTTTGAGTGCCATTTATTGCATCACTTGGCAATATACCATCATCATTATTGCCAATAGTATTTTCAGATGTTTGTCCTTCAATTGAAGAGAAAGTAATGAATGAGTTATAACGTTTAATTCCATTGTCAGTTGTTATATTACCAAACATAATTTCCTCACCATTTCCGCCTTCATTTGGCGTTTTAAGACTTGCATAATTCAGTCCCATAACACGTACTGTACCATCACCAGTATGGCTATAAGGTACTACAACAATAGCATCAGCATTCCAATAATCATCTTCCAAATTATATGCCTGTGCTTTCATAAATTTGACGGTTTTTGTACCATCTTCTTCTTCATGATAAACAACAATATCACCAGCTTCTGCTAATTCTTTTGGAATAAATGCTGAATTAATATATGTTTCACCTGTTTCAACAATTTTAGAAATATTGGGGACTAACAAGTGATTTCTTTTTGCTGTTTTATAATCTTCTTCTTTTTGAAATTTAAATAAATGTTGTACTGACATTTTATATTGTGTTTTTAACTATTTTATTTTTAATTCTGTAAAATCTGAACGTGTATCCATCTTTTTGTTACCGTTTTCGTCAATATGATAACCTAACCAAACTTCTTTGTAGGTTTCTTTTAGATTTTTGATTCTTGCAATTACTTTGCCTTCCTTTGCAATAAGATGCTTTGGATTGTTTGGGTATATAATCATATGTAATAAAAATGCTATAAAATTATCTTAATAATAAATATCTTTAATATCGGATAAAAACACAAAGAAATATAAAAAATCCCCAAACTTATTAAGTATGGGGATTTAATGTTTTTTAGATTATATAATATAAATAGTCCACAATTTACAAAAGTTATGATATATTGTGTTTTAATTATAAAAATTTCACTTTATTTGCCATACTTTACCTTCAAATACGTTATTTTTGCATTCTTCTAATTTTTTAAGAAGATTTGTTTTTTTATCTTTTTTCGAATCTTTTCTAAACACCCAAAAAGTACTTGTGTATTTTCTTGCATGTTGTTGTTTGTTAATTTTGCTTGCCGAAATTAATCTTGCCTTTGCTTCAAGTATAAACTGGTCATGTATGTATAGGCCACAATCAGCAGCACAAACAGCAGAAAACTCACTTAGGAAATGTTGAAGTCCACCACTTACGCTTGATTGCATTTTCCAAACTAAAATACCATTTTCCTTCAATACACGTTCACATTCATTAATCCACCAGTATATATTTTCATAGCCTTCTTGCATTGGATACCATGAAGAGAATCTGTTCGATATAAGATTTGCACCCTCTTTCTTCTCAACAACGGACTTACATGTTTTTGGCGAACAAACAAATGGTAAATCACATACAATTGATGAAACACTATTGTCTTCCAATGGAAGTTTGTTAAAAGGTATTATTTTAATGATGCCCTCTTTCATTGGATATACATCCATTAATATTTTCGGTACTGGTATGTTATATTTGCCACCTCGTATATCGCCATAGAATTTAAGTTCTGAGGCCGTAATATCGCATTCAAAAGGCTCTCCGTTATTATATAAATCCATTATCCATTTAAGGATTTCCGATTGGTCAGTACTTATATTTTTTATTACTGTTGAGTTATTCAATTCATTTTTTTCCATTTTCTTCAATTCTTTCTTTTGCTATATTATAATAATTTTCATCAATTTCAAAACCAATATACTTTCTATTAGTATTCATTGCAGCTATACAAGTTGCGCCAGTCCCCATACAGCAATCAAGTACCACATCATTTTCATTGGAAAATGTTTTTATCAGATATTCCAATAATGGAATTGGCTTTTGTGTAGGGTGTGTTTTGTTTTTTGTGACTGTATTAAATTCAAGAATGTTTATTGGTTGTCTATATTCATATGTTTTATAATTGTCAGAAGTTTTATAAGAATGTAACAGATTAGATTTTCCATAAATTTTAACATTTGCTTTTCTTGTTTTATCCCGCTTTACAAGTTGAGGATTATAAGTCATTGCAATACCGTTTTTTGTATAACACGCTTTTGCTTTGGAAAATACACATATATTCTCTGTAACTCTTCCCATTTGAAAATTCATCAATTGAAAATTGCTTGGTTTCTGTTTTTTCCAAACAATATCATAACGATATAAGTCAAGATTGGATAATCTTAATTTAGAGGAAAATGGTTCTTGGCCAAACATTAGAATAACACCTTTATCAGTGATTATCCTTTCAAAGTGTTGCCATAATTTGTTAATATCAATAATCTTATCCCACTTTGCTGCCGTAATACCATAAGGCAAATCAGTTAATATTAAATCAACTGATTTGTCCATGAGTTTTTCCATCCCAATTAAACAATCCTCATTATATATGGCATTTGTATTAATCATTACGATGCTTGCTTACATTTTTTCTAAGTTTCTTATAGTCACTACTCAAAATCAATTCATTCTTGCCATTCTTGCATGTTGCATAGACGCTGTTATTTCCATTCAAGAAATTAAGATTTCTCTTATTGACATTAATGTTTGAGTTTTTACAAAAGCCAAGAAAGTCATCATTATTCAAAAAACCAATCGGCTGTCTGTTTACGTCAGACCACTCATAAAAAAGTACTTTTACATCATTACATTCCATAATTCAAAATATTTTAACATTTTATTATCCTTTTACAAATATAATGCAAAAATATAATTCAACGAAATATTTTTGGCGTTTTTATTGGTTTTCCACCGTTTTTAATTGCATCATACCATTGACCATTGATATCCAAACCAAGTATCTCTGTGCCGATTAACTTATCAGCAACTATCTTCACCACATCTTCCTTCATAATCCTTTTTCAAATAGTTTTCTCTTTCTTCTTGATATTTCTTGCTCTGTATGAAACCACAACAAGACAACTCCGGACAAAATCCACGATATACACAATCAGGAACCATCTTGTCGGCCATCACTGGGTCAATCTCTCTAATCGCTTCCCTTACTTGTTTCCATGCTTCCCTTGTTTCCGTGCTTGCACAACTACACAAACGCTTTCTTGATATATTTATCAGCGACTGAGCATTACAACTCATCATCATATCGTTAAGGCTTCCTTGTGGCATTTCGTCACGTGGAACAGGATTATCACGTCTGTCTTGTCTTTGGGTATGTACAAACTTCTCACAACCAATGTGGTGTCGGACAATGTGCGTAGTTACCCACATCTTTATATCATTCCATTTAAAATCATATTCAACAAGTCTTATTGGTGAATGTTCTGCCAATAATATAGAAGCCCACCATTTCTTAGTAGGCTCTTTATTTATTTCTTCTTTGCCAATTGTTTCCCTTGCAGCATTCAATGCCCTTTTCCATGTTGTAGCCATTGTACATTTTACTATCTCACTCATTGTCTGCTTCCATTAAGTCCGTTATTATTACTGTTTTGTTTTCTCTGAAATGTCTGAATCCGTTTAGGAAATCCTCAATATTCATGATTTTCTTACCGGCAAGCTGTATTCTCTTTATATAAACACATTTTCCACAATCCGCCAAATTCAATCTCACAAACGTTTTGCCATCACTTTCACAATACAAAGTCTGTACGTTCATCGGTGTTTCTTCTTTATTAACAACTTCAACATCATAAATCTTGGCTTCAAATTTCTTCTCATTATTGTCTTCGTCAATTACATAGATAATGCAAGGTAAACCAACATTATCAACAGAATTGACCAGCCTTTGCATTCTTTCACAATCAAAATGAGACCAATGACAACGGAAATAATCTGAATTTATCTTATGTGCATCAATAACATATTCATGTTCATGATTCCAACTTGGTTGTGCAATCAAACAATCCTTCCAATCTTCATGTTGAAGAACATCTTCAATGACATGCCCCGTAAAATCCACACAAGCATTCGATAACTTCTTGTATAAGGTGGTATATTTCTCTCCTGCTGCGATTTTAACTCTTGTGTTGGCAATTATATCACCGTGGTCAATTTTGTCGCTTAGAACGAATGCTGTAAGTCCCGTCTCCTTATAACCAAGTTTGATTGCCCAATTGATTGGTGCTGCACCACGAAGAAATGGTAAAAGAGAAGCATGAATGTTAAAAGCACACTTCTTCGCAAGTTTGATTATTTCCTTTGGCAGTTTCTTAAATGAAATAACACAGAAGATATCGGCATCCATTCTTTTCAACCAATCAATAAAGAAATCATCTTCCTCAAAATTGTCACCTTTTATCATATAATAAGGAACTCTCAGTTCCTCTGCAACCTGTCTTATTGTCTTCTTGTGAAACCTGACTTTATCATTAGCAGAAGTAACAAGACCAACAATATTGCTGCCATTATTTACCAATGTTTCAAACGTGTCAATTGCAAAATCACCATTTGCAAAAAATACTACTCTATCCTTTGTCATTATATTTCAATTTTTTAATCATAATATTCCATTTCAGCCTTCATAAACGGTGTTACTGATGGTATATCATCAATATCAGAATAACTAAATTGTTTGAGATATTTAAGAATATACTTGCAATCCTTATCTTCAAACCTTATAAATTTCAGATAGGTTCTCTTATCACCACGCAAATTTATAACCGCCCATGATGGTGTCCTTAGATGAACATCCACATTACAAGTTGCATTCTTATCACCGATAATCTCCTTTATATAATTCAGATTATCCTCAAATTCAGCATATTCCTCTTTGAATACCCATCTTAAAAATGCTTTAAGAATCTTTCTCATCACATTTTATTTTCTTTTTATCAACAATTTTATTTCCATTCCATACTGTTTCTGTTCCAATATCACCTTCAGAATTACCCAAATCAATATATAACCGAAAATCATATATTTGGCTTTTTATCTTCTTCTCCATAATAATCTTTAATTTCAAATGTTACGTCATCACCATACAATACAAGAGTGTTTCCAATATTTGTCATATCACTCACCTTTGGTTCATCAATCATATTTTCAAAATAATAATCAGCAATCATTGTAAATGCGGTTTACAATGATATGTTTTCTATCGTTTCGTCAAATTCTTTGTCAGGGATTCTAAGTATTACAATATTACATTTAATTTTGTTTCTGATTTACAAACAGGATGCTGACTTTTCAACCTATCCAACTCGTATTGTACGTGCTGTTTGAACCAACAATTATCACAATCATTGTTATTATAACAGAATCGGTCACAGCCGTAATGTGCTAAAACACGTTCTAATTCAGTTATCATTATATCTTTCCAAATATTTAAAGTGTACTTTTGGTCTGTTTTCTAAATAACTCATATGATACGAAGCAGAAATGTAACCAATACATTTCATTTTAACCTTACATTTAACCCAATATTCGTCACAATAATTCACGTCAAATACTTGGTCTTCTGTTGGTTTACATAGTTTTCTACGTTTCACAATGGCTTCAAGATTTTCAGGAACATGTACATACAATTTCTGCCATTTACCATGAAAATTGATAGCATAAAAAGCGCCTGTTATAGAACTTGAAAAACATACTCTTCTAACAATATCATCCTCTTTATCAGGACCAAAATCGACAATAGATTCTGGGATGCGTGGTTTAAACCATTCTCCATCATGGTTTTCTTCTGACAAATGTATCAGTCTTTTAGGACATTTTGTAATTATTTTCTCTTTCATATTTTTCGGTATTTATTTCTTTCAAAAAATCAATAATTTCATCTCGGTGTGGATTATCCGCACTGGGGATGATTCGTGTCAACATTTCTATATTATCCCTATCCTTGTTGTAGGTGTGCCACAATATTTCTGATATTACTCTATCTTTATCATAAAAACCGCCAAACAACTCCATTTCAATATCTTTCTCTTTATCCCTAATCTTCTTGAGTTGTTCTTCAGTTACTCTATCCTTACACATAAGGCCAAGATAGAAAGCGTTAGCCCATTCGTTTTCAAGTGCATTGGCACATTTTCCCTCAAATCTGAATAATCTTTCATAGTCTTGTCTTCGTCCTCTGAAATAGTTTGAAAGTTCGTTATTAACAATAACGTTTTTTCTTTTCTTTATAATGTTTAACACCTCATATCCTTCCTCAGTTAATGATGGACATTCAACAATCTCGTTAAGGATTGTTTTTATTCTTGCACAAACCTCTGCACGTCCTTGTGATACCCAACCCTCATAAGTGATTGTCCACATATTTTTTCTTTCTTCTGAACGTATTTTATCAACCTCTTTAAGATAGTTTTCAACGGCATCATAAAGTCGTTGTACGACACGTCTAATTCGGTCTTGAAACTCTGCTTCAGATATTTCAAGTGTATCTTTATCATTCAGTAATTGTGAAAGAAGTTCACTCTTCTCTTGTTTTGATAATTTATTTAATTCAATCATCCTATTCTATATTTTTTAAAACTTCTTTATTCTTCGTATACACAATTAACCAACCAATATCATCAAATATACAGCATACAGACCAAAGGAAAAGTGATACTTTAAGACTTGGTAATGCTATTAAAGCAGAAACATAGCCAATGATGCAAACAATTCCGCTTACAATGCTCTTACATTGTTATCATATATTTCCCTCTCTTTTTCAACCCATAATTTTGCTTTAAATGCCATTATACATTTTCCAACAAATGTTGATATAATTGTTGTATATATCAGTGAAGCAATGGCAAATATCCACACATTCCAGTTTATAAAACAAAGATAAAATCCCAATAAACAACCGCATAGTGATTCAGCAAAAGCAAGATAGAAAAAATACCTTATTGCTTTTTTTCTCACATTTTTCTGCCAAATCATTCCTATTAACAGTCCTGCAATTGAAGCAGCCAAACTTTCAAAGGCAATCCATTGTGCCGGCAAGTTTGAAATGATTTCCTTTACCAATGTGGGATGGGCATAAGTGATTAAAAGACCGCTTATTACGAGGCTGATTAAAAGCCAAGATTGGTTTTTATCTGGATGTATGTTAATATATCCTAAAAGTTTCTTAATCATAATTTCTTCAATTCTGTAATTAGAGCATTCGCTTGTGAAACTGCCATTGAAGCAATTTGTTTTTCATATTTATTATTGTTTTTATTTGTTATTTCCTCAATATCAAATTCCTCACAAAATCTTGCATTCATACCCTCATAATCAAAATGGTAATCAATTTCACTTAATTCCTTCCCCTTATAAAGTTTATATGCAATGGAGTGATATTGTAATGGTACACCAATCAATTTGAATTTCCCGTCAGTACAGAAATAATCTTTCATAAAGAAAGTTTTCCTTACGCTTCTTCTTTCCTTGAACATAAGATTATAGCCCCTTAAATGAAAAAATTCAACATGCACATCAAAACCGATTTCTTTTGCTATTTTTTCAATATCTCTTCTTAATGCAAAACATGTAAGTTTATCATTATATAAAAGAAATTCAGTCTTAAATATGATTTCATCATTTGATAATGATACACATTTATCTGTAACATATGGGAAATACTCAATAACCTTTTTATAAATTTGTGTTATGAAATATTTCTCTGCCGTAATGTGTCTCTTTGGGTTGAGTTTTCCAAAAATAACCTCACGTGTATATTTGCTCGTCTTCACATAGCCCAAATCGGTGAATTTACCAATGAAATCTTCATATGTATCAGCACCAAGCACAATGTCTTTATCAATATTTCTTAATGTTTGAAAATTAGCCTTTTTCAAGTCAATTGATATGAAAAATTCGCCAATGTTATCGTTGTTATAAATGTTATTGGAAGTTATATTTGGTCTATCCTTAATTGTAAAAACATTCATATCCATAGTGTTAAATTTCTGGAATGCCTCACTATCCATAACAGTAGTAATAATTTTATCCCTGACATCGTAGTAATCTTCCAAAAACTTATTGCAACCCCCATCATATTTTTTATTAATCATATCAAGAAGTTGGTTGTATTTTTCTAATGAACCATAGTCATCTTGATACAGATTTAGATGATAGAAAAAATATTCCTCATTAATCAGTGGTATTGGAAGTTTATAATCACTGATAAACCTTTTTGCTAATTCTCTGTTGTATAACATATTGTAAAAATTAAAAAACCCCAATAGAGAAATATCCTGCCATTCTCCTTACACTGTGGTCAAATCCGAAGCTTGCGTTTCAAACAGGTATGGGGTAGATTTTTGTTTAATATTAAAATGAATTGGTCATCCAAGTATCCAAGAAATCGGATAATATTGATTTTGCCTCTTTTTTACCAATATAACCTTTACCATAGAGCATTCTGCAAATTTCCCCTAAATTATCAAGTATTTCATTTTTATTTTCTAAGTAGCCCCTTTCTTTTACTTCATAACCTCTGTCAGTAAGTTCTTCAATCAACTCATCACTGTCATATCGTTCTAATGGATTAGAAACACCTTCTAATAGCGTTTCATCACTAACATCATTGAGAATATAAGGGTTATCTTCTATATATTCGACTATATCTTCTTTATCCATTTCATCTAATATTTCCTCATAATCAAAGAAATCAATGAAACTTCTTAATAGATTTTTCTTTTTTTCTTCCATATTTTACATTATTATTAATTTCCTTATTTGTTTGCAAATATAATAAAAAATATTGAAACCGCAAAATATTGACAATGTTTTTTTGAAAAATTAAAAATTTTTAACTATCTATTATAGAAATTATAAACATTAAAAACATAAAATTATGAATGAGAGTTATCCATATTTAGGGATTAGACAAATTAATGGTAAAAGTTATGTAGTATTATTTACTGAAGAAGATACTGGCGTTGTCGTAATGAATGAAACCGATAGTGAAAAAATAAAATTTGGACTTATTGGCAGTTTTGATGAAACTGAATTTGAGAAATTACCACAAGACCAATGTGTAAGACTTAATAACTAAAAACAAAAAACTAAGTTTCTTATGAAAAAACCAAATGAAATTGATAAAATTGAAATCAAGTGGAATAATATACTTCCATTTCCTGGATATCTTGCAATGACATTCTTTGGCAAAATGTGGATAAGAAAGTCAAATAAACAAAAATGGCAAAACTATATAAAATGGGGAAAATCCAATATTGTTTTGAATCATGAACTCATACATGTGAAACAATCAATATCAACTAATAATTCATGGTGGAAATTCTACTTATTGTATATATGGGAATGGTTTAAGGCGAACCCATTATTTAATGGCTTTAAATTCGCTTACAAAATGAATCCATTTGAACTTGAAGCATATGCTAATGAAAATGATTTAGATTATAATATTGTCAATAAAAATGGTGCTATACAATGGAAACAATTCAAAACTATAAGTATTAAACAGCGCAAACAATTATGGAAATTTTTCAAAGAAAACAAATCTATGACGTTTAATGACTTTGTAAATTACCATGTTATGCCACTTTTAAATAAAAAAAATAATGGATAGGAAATTTCCTATCCATTTTATACTTAAAACCACTGCAAGTTGTACGGATTAACTACCATTGCAACTGCAACAAAGTATAATGTTTAAAATCAAACAATATACTTTTGTAACGTTTTAGATACAATTCTGCCATTTACAGAAGCATATTTTTGCTTTACAATATCAAGAATTGGCTTCATATCTTTCATTGAAAGATTACCACCCTTGACTGATAAATAATCTTTAATGACTTCAGTAACATAATCGGCAAGTTCCTCATCTGTTGGCTGTTTTGGAATAAATGTCTTAATAATTTCAAGTTCACCCATTTCCACATTAGCAAGGTCTTCTCTTCCACCATTTTTATATTGTGTAATTGAATCCTCATGTTGTGAAGCCATTTTAAGAAGAACTTTAATCTGTTCCTCCTCAGTAAGTTCCTTTGTCTTACGACCCGGTTCTGTTTGCTTTTTCAAAAATTCTGCCTTAATAAGTTTCAAGACATTCAACAACTCTCTGTTCTTCTGATGCATCGCATCTTTAATCAATTCATCAATCTGTATCATAATTAAACAATTTTTTATAATCATCCGTATTCAATTCAGGGACTTCTATTTTAATAACCTCTTCTGTTCGTTTATTTTGTTCTTTTGTTAGAAATGTTTTCAAAAACTTCTCTTGTTCTAAAATAATATCAACAGCCTCTTGTAAACCATTTGCCCTTGTGCAGAAAAAATCACAATTCTTGTTATAAGGCATCCTAATCATAATCTTCCTCGACTTTTCCCTTTCGTCTGTTATAAACTCAGGATTATCATCAATAAGCCAATCGCCTTGTATCATCCATTTGTCTCTTGTGAAACAAATATCGTCATAAGGTATCTTATTCTTCTGAAGGAATAACAATGTGTTGTATTTGTTTTCGATACTGTATTGCCAAGTTACAATAACAACTTTATGTCCGGCGTGCCTTAAATCCAATATTGCTTCTCTTACACCATCATAAGGTGAACTATTTAGAAAAACTTCTTTTGAAGATAAATCAAAAAAGTAGTCACAAGCAGTCAAACCCATTTCTTGATGTATTCGTTTAAATGTTTTATCAACATCATAATCAAGAATGTTTTCAGACGTAAGATTTTCATTAAATGAATCATTATACAATCTGCATAAAGTTTCATTAATGTTTCTTATAACACCATCTACATCTATCTTAATAATCATGCTTTTTTAACTTTATAACCTTTAATATGTTTTAATAATTCAGTTTTTGTAATCTTTGGATTGTTGTATGCTAACTTCATTGCGTATTCAAGACAATCCTTGACATCTCTACCAGGTTCAATACCCTTTATGAACATTACATCATCACCGTTGATAGGTAATTTGTAATCGAACATATCAGTGTTATCATCAACCATCCTATTTGTGAGTTTGTTTATCATATACACTTGATTAGGAAGACAATGGTCAATAGCATGAGATTTGTTATCTGCATCAATTAATGTCAAAAGTTCAAAAAACCTTGCATAACCACATTGATATTGAAGTTTTCTAAGTGTCTTGTCTTTCATATGCTCACAAGTATCACCCCATTGCTTTGTTCTCATATGATTCTCAACGAGAAATTTAACTTCATTGATAAAATCGTTTGAATATTTAAGTCTTCTTAAAATAATTTCAACAATATCAGCACCTGCAAGTTCGTGTCCATAAAAGTGTACTCTACCCTTATCATCGACACTCTTTACGTGTGGTTTTCCAATATCGTGCAATAGTGCAGCCATTCTTACTTCAAGTTCCGCAGCACCATAGAAAGGTCTCTTCGCAACCAAATTAAGTACATTCAACGTATGACCCCACGCATCATCTGAATGATATTTGTTTTGTTCAAGTCCAACCAAGTTGCAAAGTTCTGGAATAACATACCTCATTGCACCAATATCAACCAGCAAACGCATTGCACAAACAGGGTCATCGCACATAAGCATCTTGTTCAACTCATCAGCAATACGCTCCTTTGTGATAATTGAAAGTCTATCAACCTTGTCACGCATACCTTTTAATGTATTCTCATCAATATGCCAATCTTTATTTTCTGCATGGAATCTTGAGAAAAATCTTACACATCTGAGAATCCGCAAACCATCCTCTTCATATACAATTTCTGGTGTTGAAGTAACCCTAATAACGTGGTTTTTTATATCATTCAATCCACCGCAACAGTCGACTATCTGATTTGTACTAATATTTAAGAATAAAGAATTTATGGACAAATCTCTGCGCATTGCATCCTCATACAATGTTCCATATTCTGTTTCCGGATTACGGCTGTTCTTGTCCTTGTACTGTTCCTTTCTTGTCTGAACGCATTCAATCTCTACTTCGGGATATTCTTTCAGATGAAACATTGCAGTGCCATAGGTAGGATAAGTTACAACATTTCCATGTGTGTGGCCGTTCTCTTCCATCCAATTGGCAAACTCAATACCGCCACTTGGAAGTTCCACAACAATATCAATATCCTTAATTTCCTTATCCATATACAAATCCCTGACAGCACCACCCACCACATAGGTTTTACCCTCAAACTTTGTACCATTGATAAGGTCTTTTAGATATAATACTATTTTGTAAAATTTATCTTTTGTCATGTTTACCACCACAAACTAAAAAAGTATTTTTTAAACAATTCAAAACCCTCATAATCAGAATTATAGCTATCAGTTAAAATTTGCTCAATACTTTTTATCATTTTTTCAAGACATTCAGTCCATTCTTCAATATTATTGAAATCACCAGGATAGCCGTAATTTGTATCTTTAAATGCTTTCAATCTCGGAAGAATAAATTTAAGAATTGTTGTATCAAGATTCCACAATTCTGTTTCGTCAAAACCTCTTTCCAAACGCTGTTTCTTAAACAATTCCTTTCTTTCATCGTTTTCAGACAAATCAAGTGAAAAGTTAATATTTTCAAAGCCATAAGGGTCGAAGGCTTTATCCTTATTTCCTGCTACATAACCTTCCTTATAGGCATCCTCACGTACTTGATTAATTGAATATTCAATATTTTCGAAAAATTTCTTATTGTCCATATCCTTATTTTTTTAAAAGTTCAACAGTTTTTGGTTCACAATATTCTGACATATAATCAATAATTTGTTCCTTTGTCATTGTGCAGTAATTCTCCAAACCCAAATCACTAAACTCTCCGTCATGATTAAAAGCTACAATGGTTTCAATACCAGAGGCAAAACAAACTTCAAATAACGCAACCTGCTCTTCTGAGAAGCCTTTTGTCCTCATTAATTCTTTAACTGCTTTGTCTAAAAATGTTTCTGACTTGTTCTTATAATCTATTGCCTTTGATAATAATCTTTGCCACTTTTCCATAACTCAATAATATTTTTCTATGTACCATTTTGCTGCCTTTTCTGCCTCACCCTTTGTATTCCATTTCTGTCTGCCAATCTCATCGGTAATATCCTCTTTGTTTATTTTGGCATACCAATGTTCACCACCATCCCACTGAATAAACCTTACGTCATCTAATGTTGGTTTCTTAAAGTCAGGATATTCCAGTTTATCACTATAATATCTCTCAACAATTTCAAAATGTTGATTTTTTGACGAGTAGCCAAATTGTCGGACACCATCTTCAAGATAGACAGCCTCACCTTTGTCAATGTCTTTAAGTCTGCCTTTAATAGCAGTTAATAACAATTCATTAGCAGTATTAAAAAGTGCCAATGGTGAAGAACGTTTATATCCTTTAATCTCTGTAATGGCTTCTATTGAAGAAGCAACCTCATTTGTGGGATGATTCATTATCCCACCATGTTTAAAAATTGCTTCCACAGCATCATGTGCAGCACTACTATATCCCTCTAGCATCGTTGGTTTGAAAAACTTCTCGGCATGTTCCATAACTTGCCTTGCGGTTTTTGCTGCAAACCACCACTTGTGACTTTCTTCGTCTGTTGCTAAATTTTTAAACCTTACAAATTCGTATTCCATTGTTTGATAATTTTTTAATTTTACATTGCAAAGGTATAAATAAAAATACAAACGGCCAAAGATTTTATGTTAAAAAATGTTAATCTATTAACTTTTTATCAATTTCTTGCTGTATTTTACTAGCAAGGTCAACTGTTATTCTTGCTGCGCCTTCATGTAATGTTCTGTCAAACAGTTTTGTCAAGAATGAACTGTCAGAAGACATAATTCCATTAATTATTTGTCCTGATAGGACTACAAGTTCTTCTCTTCTATTCATCTTTTTTTCTTTTTATTTTCCAATGTAAGCGGATTATTTGAATTTTCCTTTGGTGTTACCCACCTTAGATTACACGCTCTATTATCACTTCTTATTGTGTTAATATGGTCAACAAATAGTCCATTCTTGTAACCTTCTACTCCATGAAAGGCAATAGCAACAAGACGATGAACAGGAACTGAATGCCTTCCCCAACCTCTATCAACCCAAACATAGACGTAGCCACTTTTCTGTAAGTATTGTTTTAATAATAATCCGTCTTTTTTGCGAACGACATTTCCTTGGTCTGATACTGCATAGTTTGGATAAAACTCGCAATCCCTCCATTCCTCTTCCTTATCCATTACAAAACTTTGAGTGAAACCATTCATAAGCCTTGTCAATTGCCTCTTCGGGCGTATCTGCATCAAATCCCTTTATAGAATCACCATCTTCACAATGTATCCAATCAACATGCCAACTTCCGTCAAAGTGGTAGAGATTAGGTGTATATCCCCAATCTTCAATGGTTGATTTCATATCACCAGTAATATGCTGAAGCGTCTTGAACTTATCCAATGCTTCATTTCTTTCACGTGTTTGTTCTGTCATATAGTTCTTAAAATTACTTCCCATAACTTCTACAATCCAAGTTGTTCTTTTCTTATCTTCAGCAACAAGTCATTTACAAACTCAACGTCAATCTTATCAGGAATTGTACTTTCAGCCATTGCCTTTTCCATTTCGTCATTTTTTTTCTCAAGCATTTCCATAAGTTCGTTATATTCATACTTATGGTTTTTGACATCAAGAAGAAAATCCGCATCAATATTGCTTCTATCCACCTTATAGCCTTCTCCACGTGCAATTTCAATGCCGCAATTAATCAGTCTGAAGCATTCGCACATATTTTTTGCATCATATGATTTTTTTAGGTTGCTTTCATATCTTACTGGATTACGATGTTTAATCCAGTCTTGATATTCTTTCCAAACCCTACAATGACTACTATAGCCATCCTTATTATATGATATATGACAGATTGGCAATACCCATTGTTCAACGGAAGACAATCTCAATTCATTTGAAGTTTCTGCTTCGTTTGTCATACCCTTGTAACCGATTGGTTTTTGCAAGTTAAACCAATATTCCAAAGATGCAATACCGGTCAAGCCATGATAATCATCTAGTCCATAAGTCTCGACAATGAAATTGACCATATTCTTGAATTGTGCCTTACGAAGTTTCTTAAGCAAAGTAAGGTTTTTCTCACCATTTTTAAGACGTTTCACTATATTGATAGTATCATATACATTATCGTCCAAATAGGCTTCTTTCAAATCCTTAAATGACACGTTTTCATTAAGGAAATGGTTTCCCCAATCATAGAACACAGAATAGTTATCGTGCATATTGGGAACATTCACCAAACCACAATATTTCTGTTTAAGGTTTCTGTATTCAAGCCAATTCTGAATCTTGCTACTACCCTGTTTGTGATAAGTATATACAAAGTCAAGAATGCCCTTACGCTCTGGCACTTCCCAATTAATTTTCTTGTTTAAGCCACGTGCTTTCTTTATCTGTGATTTGGCATATGAGAAAAATGAATCAAAACACTTCTTTGTGAGAAACTTCTCCTTATGTTTTTTAATTTCCGTCATTATAGGGTGTTCATACTCCACATACTTATCATCAACAAATAATGCTTCAAGCACAGTCGGATTACTCTTCAAAAGCAAATTCATAAACTTTTGCAATTCATACCATACAATGTCATTAGTTTCATTGCTGATTTGGTCTTGATAGTCCAAACCAAGACCCAATATCTGTTCAACTGGTGCCAAATATATGCCACAATAATCCTCATCAGACAATGGTGTACTTATGCCATGACAATGACTTCCACGTAAATAATTGTAAATCAATAAGTTACGTTTTTTTATTTCTTCAAAATTGTATTTTTTCATGCTGTTCGTTTTTTATTTCTTCTTTAATTGCTTTTAATAAACTTTTAAATGTGTTATATAGTTTGTATTTATATGTAACATCTTTTTTTGTATTTTTAAAATAAAATATCTTAATACCATTTTCTATACATTGTCTATATTTTTGTTCATCTCTTTCTTGTATTTTTATAAATTCATCGAGACCGCCAAATCTCTTTATTGGTTCAAAATGCTGTAGTCCTTGACATTCAACAGCAATATTGAATTTTGGTATGAAACAATCTATTGATTTGCTTCCAAAAATTTCTTTATTGTGATAATTGTGTATAACGATTTCAAATTCTTTTTTCAAAAAATTGAATAATTTTAATTCCATTACATTATTTCTAAGTCCACATTTGGGACAAGAATGTCCAGATAATAACCTTTGCGGTGTTGTTTTAAACTCACCATGTTCTATTCCATCTTTATCTTTTTCGTGACAAATTACTGTTATTATTTTTTTTCCATCACCCTTTGAAACATTTACTAATGATAAATCATATTTATTATCGTACAATTTATTTACACGTTTTTCTAAACTGTCTTGTGTAAGTTCAGTAACACTACTACATTTTTTGCAACCACAATTTTGTCTAAGATGATTATATGGTTTGATTTTAAATTCTCCATGTTCATTACCAAACTCATCTTTCTTATGACAAATTAAAATGACATTTGTTTTGTCATTAACATATTCTGTTTTAGAATAATCAAACGTATTTTCACCATATATAAGTTTTGATTCTTTAATAAAATAAGAAGTGTCTTTTATAATATGTTTACGACATTTAGGACACCTTTCACCTCTTAAAAAATTATTTGGTGTCATTTTAAATTCTCCATGTTCATTGCCAAATTTATCCTTTTCGTGACAAATAAATGTTGCTTTTTTATTACTTTTTGTATATATAAATTTACTAAAATCAATGTTAATATTTTCTCCAAAAATATCATTTACTCTTTTTAAAAAACTGTCTTTATCATTAACATATTTACCAATACATTTAGGACAGCCACAACCACGTAGTATGTTATGTGGGGTTGCTTTAAATTCTCCATGTTCATTACCAAATTCATCCTTTTCGTGACAAATTAAAATAACTGGGGTTTCAGCATTAATATATTCAACTTTTGATGTATCATATTTTTGTGGAAATCTGTTTTCTAATTTTTCCTTAAATTCTGCTGTAGTACTTGTTTTTATTTTTTTTAAATTCTCATTTGCACAAAGTTTACAACCACACCCGCTTAGAAAATGGTCATATCTTATTTTAAAAACTCCGTGTTCACGACACACCGGAAAAATATATCTATTCTTTTTATCATAAACCACATCATCCAAGATATATCTGTTACCATGTATTTTGAATGCCTTTTCTTTAAGTAACTCAGTATTCATTAATATCAATTATTTGTTTATTATTATATTAATAAATAGTCCGTTAATTATAAAAATCTTTAAATATGGTAATTTTATCTATTTACTCTCAATAAACGTTACAGAACCTTCCATTACACCATACAACGAACTTTCCTTGAATACCTTTGTCTTTGGTGTATAGTCCGAATCCATTGGCTCAACAAGATACCACAAATCACCTTCACCCTTCCAAGTGGCTTCAATTAGTTTTTCACCCTTTTCAAGTTTGATGGTAGTATTGCCACCATATTGACGAGTGATATACTGTTCACACGAACTCAATGTTGCAACAGCAAACAAAACAAATAAAATCTTTTTCATATTATAATATTAAAAATCAATTAAACCTTCTGTTTCAATATCATATCCAAACGATACTTCTGTTTCTATTGTTTGGGTATTTCCACCGCCATACAACTTTGTAAATTTATCAACAAATTCCTTACTACCGACAGGTGTCCAAGAATTAATATCATCAGAATCAATCATTGTTAGGATTTTATTATCCAAATCATCAATAGTTACATAACAGCAATCTGCCATATTATTATCAATCTGAAATGTATAAACCTCAGAAATTTCAATGATATATTTCTTTTTCATTTTGTTTTAATGTTAAATTTTTCTACCAGTTTTTTCAAATGTTCTTCAGTAATATCAATATCATAATTTGTTTTTGGTTTATAATTACCAATAACGTCAAGATGGTCAATAACTACAAATTTTTTAGCGAGGTGTTCAAGACGTTCTTGTTCACAGAACGGACATTTATTACCACTATAAGAAAAACGATGAATTGGGCAGATTTGTTTCATTTTATTTATGTTTTAAATTAAACTTACGGATTTACAACACTTCCACCACTTGTAATAACGTTCGCAACACTTCCCAAACGTGTACGCAATTCTTTCATTGCTTCTGTATTGTCACGCAATGTCTGATTTTGCTTATCAATGTATTTATTGTGTTCTTTTAATACAGTAACAAGGTTACTTAAAACCTTTACCAAATCTTGTGCTTCTTTTTTATCCATATTTTTAAAATTATATGTTTTTATTTCCGTTACAAAACTAATACATTATTTTCAAATATCAAAATATTATAAGTTAATTTTTGATAAAAACGAAAAAATCATCTATATTTATAATGTATGAAAAACTATATGAAATCATATGTATATCTAATTTGTGACCCAGTGCAAAACTTATTTAAAATCGGGGTCACAAAAAATCTATATAATAAAAGAATAAAACAACTTCAAACTGGTAATGGTACTGAATTACATATTGTTAATTACCACGAAACTTACTACCCATATAGAATTGAACAATTGTTGCATAACAATTTTCATTTAAAAAGAGAACATGGAGAATGGTTTAGATTAACAATTGAAGACATTATTTCATTTAAACCATTATGTGAGAAATTCGAACAGTTAATTGAAGTAATGAAAGATAACCCGTTTTTTTCTAAGAATTTACGTTAGTTTTTTTTTGTATTATATCTTTTACCATACGTTTAGTACACTCTTGTCTTAAACGCTGTATTATATAATCACCATGACAACTTTCTTTCAAATTGCAATAACAGCCAATCCAAACTTCATCATATTTCATACAAGCATCCACCATTTTCTCAAATTCTTCCCTAAACTCAGGAATTTCTTTTAGACAATTCTCAAAATATCTTTTATATCTTTCAATGGCTTCTTCTCTTGTTTTAACAACAATCATCGCTTTTGTGTGCTTGTTTTTAATATGAGTGTAAGGGTTGCCAAATAGATAGCCACGATGTACCCTAAATACATTTTCTCCATTATGTTCTTCATTTAATACACAATATCTTTTTATCTGACTCATAATAACAATAAAATTAAAAAGAGGTACGATATAACATACCGCACCTCATTATTTTGCATTTTTCAATTACCAATTACTGTACGGTAACAACTGCTACACGATTAGAAGCCTCGCCAACTACTCCAAGTCCAACAATCTCAGTTACTGTAACATTCTTTCCACGCAGATAATTAGCAACTGCATTTGCTCTACGCTGTGACAAATCCTTATTGTACTTCTTAGTACCCTCCGGTGAAGCATACGCATTAACCTTTACAGTTCCACTAACATTGTCAAGAGTTGCCTTTGCATCAGAAGTAAGCACGTCACTATTATAAGCGAAATATACTACATACTCATTGCTATTAACAACCTTAGTGACCTCCTTAACAATCTCTTGCTCACGTACAACCTCAGTAGGCTTCTTTGCAACTTCCTCACGGAGACGGTTAATCTCATCCTGCATTGCGCCAACGTCATATACCTTAAAGTGATGTGTTCCATTTGAGGTCTTGAAATGATAGGTATAACCAACACCAAGATAAAGTTGAGCACTATTCTTGCAGAATGTCAAAGGCATTGTGTGTGAATGTGTTACATTCCAAAGTACGGCAGGACGTACACTAATTGTGTGTGCCTTCTCCTTACCAAGATTGAAAGCAAAATCCAAGCCATTCTTTACACCAAGTCCGTTGTTAGCCTTATCACTCTGATTAGGTGTAAATGTATGAATCCAACCAGTACCTGCAACAGCACTCAACTCAAACTTACGTGGTGTTCCATTATAACCACACAAAAGATTTGTAAGGTTAACCAAACCATTTACACCAACATAAAGTCCACGGAATGCATTATGTGTTCCACCGAAATCATGACTGCCAAACCACGCAGTACCCTCAACCTCTGCACCAATTACAGGTGTAAACAACTTACCAACGTGAAGCGTAGCGGTTGAATTAAGAGGGAAAACATGGTCAAATGCCAAAGGTGTCGCTACACCACCCTCAATACCAACATACGTATTGTCAAGAACCTTACTTGTCTGCACAGCAGTCTGTGCGTTCACAACAATGGCACTAAATGCCATCAACATCATAAAAATAACTTTCTTCATTTTCTATTCTTTTTTAAAAGTTAAACAATTATTTTATTATTAAACGTAATGTTTTTCGTTTACTTTTGCAAATTATTCAATCAACCAAATTTTTTCTGTTAAAATTGCTTAATAGTTCTTCCAAAGTGTTTCTGTTCGGTTATTTGTTTCAAAATTCACCTTATTAAAACCGTTTTCCAAAAGAATATTATACTTTTCATTATCATAGCCACTTATAAGCATTTTACACTTTGCACCAATACACGCTTCAAGAAACTTGTCTTGTATATCGTCTGCCATATCAACATCATATCTTGTAGTGCTTGTCCTTGTACTTTGAACATATGGTGGGTCACAATATATCAATACATTTTCTCTGTCCTTATACCTATTGATAAGTTCAATACCATCCATATTGGACACTATTAAGTTAAGAAGTCTAATGTGTAAGTCTTCCAATCTCTCAACAACAGAAAGATAATCCCTTACCGACTTACTCATATTTTTACGAATATGCGGATGCATCTTAAAACCGCCAATGCCATTGAAACTTGTTCTATTGACATAAAAAAACATATATGCCCTGTCAAGCAATGAAAGATTTTCACTCTTCAGTTTTTCCATATATTCTTTCCTCATTGTATCACAATAAGGACTTAACTCACAACGAAGTTGAAATTCCTTGAACAATTCCTTGTCTTGTAATACCTTATATAAGGAATAGACATTGTTTTCCAAATCATTATATATCTCAACAGGTGGAACATAATCCATATGTAATCCAACCGCATAAGAACCGCCAAAAGGCTCTATATACGTGTTATAACTTTCCTTGTCTGGAAAACATTCAATAATGTGTTTACTCATACCATTCTTACCACCAAAATACTGTATAGGTGCATTCATAATTCTAAACTTTTAATTTTTTTATTTAATCTACCGCAAATATAGTTCAAATATCCTACACAACCAAATATTTTTGAAGTTTAATTACTATTTATATAGAGACAGTAATTTTTTTAAGTAGACATTATTATGAATATAAAACATATGATTGACGAGTGTGTTAGAAACACTATTATTACCAGTTTGAAAGAACAACGTATGAATCAACACATTGATAATGTTGTTTCAGAAGTGTTAAAACGCAATCTTTATGAAGCGGAATACCAAAATACAGAAATGAAACGTAACGCTGTTATGAAAGCGTTGAAAGACCCAAAGTATAATCATGCTCAATTGGCATATACACTTTGGCCTGATATGGATAAGGACACTGCTCGTTTACTTTTTGCGAAAATGGCAAATGGTACACCTGACAATGATGGTGTTGTACGTCATTTCAGTGATGAAGATGTTAATAGTCTTTATCAGTTAATTAGGAAGAGATAAAATAAAAAAGCAGTCGTAATTGACTGCTTTTTTTATGCCTCTACCTCAATGCCACCATCACCCACACATTGCGGTTTTACCGTCTCAACTTCACCATCATATTTCCATATTCGCTGATATGCAAGACAAGAATACTTTCCGGGTTTAATGCCAACGTCACAAAACTGATGAAGGATTTCCTCAATAAATTCAAGATTTTCCACAATAAATCCGTCAATTTCATGCATTTTTCTTGTTGCTTCCTCATCATATTCAGCACCAAGAGGATTTTCCTCTGTACCCGCAATTTTATGGTCTTGCAAACCAAGAACCAAAGCCATAAAATCAAATAGATGTGATTCAGGATAAAGTCCATAATTATCAAAACCAACCTTACTGTCATTAAACTTTTGAACTTTCATAAGTTTAATAAACTTGATAATGTCCTCTGTAAAGATCAAACTAATTTTATTACCCATATTTTTACGTTTTTTAAGTTTATTCGTTAACCATTTTCTTAAACTGTCTCATTTTTCCAACAGCAACATTACAGATTTGTCTAACACGTTCACCTCCAAGGTCTAACTTCATACCAATTGTATCAAAACTCTCCTGTATGCAGTTAATGCCATAGTGATGTTCAACAATATATCTTTCTCTTTCATTGAGTTTACCAAGAAAGAAATCCAACTTATGCTTTTTATATTCCTCGTCAATATTTTCCTGTATATTGTTAGTACTTGTTTTTTCCACATAAAATGGTGTTTCCTCTACTGTATCATCATCATCAAGCACACTATATTTTTCATCAATTGAAATGGAGCGACCTAATTCAATGTCTTCAAGATTAGAAATATTGAAATTAAACTTTTTTCTGACTAAATCAGCGATTTCATATGTAGTTGGGTTGCGCTCATTTTCTGCATAGAAATCCCTAACTACATTTCTAACATAATTATGGATTTTTAATGCGTTTGGTGGAACTACAGGATTTAGTTGCGTAATTAGATAATTGTTAATATAAGCAACAATCCACGACAATGCATATGTTATCAAATGACATTCCTTATCGGCATTATACTTTTCAATTGCTTTAATAAGACCAATGTTTCCTTCACTTACCAAATCACAAAATGTCTCAGGTGTACCCAACTTTTTGGCAATTGATATAACAAAACGTAAATTGCAATTGATAAGTTTTTCCTTTGCTTCTTGGCGTTCCTTTTCTGTTGTACCATTCTTTAATTGCATGAATAACTGATATTCTTCCTCTTCAGAAAGAACAGGATAACGTCTTATTTCGTTGAAATATGTATCAACTACATTATTATCATGATTAACGTAGAAACTTGTTTTACTTCCGCAATCAAATTTATATTTAAAACTCATATTTATATTATTTCTTTTTAAAAATTACAATACTTTTTCTCTCTTCATCACGTGGTGCAGAATCAAAAGATACCAAACCACTGTCTAACATAATGGATATGAACTGATAGAAGGTCCTTTTTGATTCTTCACGTCTGCTTAATTCACGTCCCTTTAAATTCAATACAACCTTTACCTTATCACCATTCTCGATAAAATCCTTTGCTTTATTTGCCTTAATATTCAAATCATGAACAGAAATATTTGCTGATAATTGTATTTCTTTTAATGTCGTTGTATTCTTTTTTCTTTGTTTTAACTGTTTTTTCAACTCATACAAATATTTTGAATAATCTTCAAGTTTGATTATCGGTGGGTTTATTTTTGAATTGATTTCAATTAAATCAAGTCCTTTTTCTTTCGAAAGTGAAACTGCCTCGCTCCATTTTACAACTTTATTGAAATCATTTTCAGATTGTCCGTCTCTATATTCTTTATAAATGAGACGTACTTCGTTATAACCTGTAATTTCCCTATTAATACGTGGTTCTTTAAATGAATTGTTGTTATTTGCCATATTTTAACTAAAAATTAAGAATATCATCATCTTTTTTCTCTTTTTTTGTTGTAAGATAAGAATCAGTTGGTAAAAATGCTTTTTTTCTCATTTCTATTGCGGTTTCTCTTATCTTTTTTAACATTTCTTTATTTCCTTTATATTTTTCTTTATATTTTCTGAAATAAGAATTTTGTAACCTAATTTCTTCTTTTATAGTAATTTGATTATAATCATAAACATATAAATCAAGATTTTTCGTACATTCCTCTATAATGGATAAACACTTATCTCTATCACCACGGCCATCAAATTTTGTACTGCCTAATAAAGTTGACAATACTTTTTTACCACTAAATTCAACATTTGCTGCCTTTAAACATTTTTCTAATGCATCATAATCAATAAAATTGTCTTTTCTCGAAGGATATGTACATATATACATTAAACAAATAATTGGCTTTGTTTCGTCTATTGTAATTCTTTTTCCTAATTTTCTTAAATCACCATATGGTGTTTTATTAATAACCTTTTCAATAATTGGATATTTTACATTCATTTTTCCTTGAAAACTACCCATTAATGTATTATGAGTTGATATACCCATTAAAACAACGTCATAATCCTCAACGTCATAAATTGCTTCTTTTCCCTTTATAATTTTAACCATTACTACGAATTTTCAAAACTTATGCAAAGGTATTATAATTTTTCCATATAAACAAAAATTTTCAGTTAAAAATAGTTAACTGACTAATTCTATTATTTGTTCATAAAAGTTAATATGCATTGGATGGGTTTTTTCTTTCAACACATCAAATGTAAACCAAGCATATTTATCAATCTCTGGACATAAGCCATTGTCAGCCATATTTGAAAAACATTTTTCTGGGTCTATATTCGGATAATATAATCCGAAAGCAACAACAATTTTATGTTTATTTTGTTTGGATGTTCCAAGTGGAATAAGATTTTTTTCTGTTATTCCTTCAAGTTTTAAACCACTTTCTTCTCTAAACTCACGAAGAGCAGTTTCTTCCCAAGTTTCTTCTCCTTCAACACCACCTTTAAGATAAGCCCAATAATCTTTCCATTGCCATCCAACTCCACCAGGATGACCAACAAAAAATTCTACTTCACCTTTACTATTTCTGCGAAAAGGAATTATACCAGCACTATAAATCATAATTTACTTAAACATTTTTGATTTTTTTAATTTATTTAATATTTTTTTATCTTCTTCAGATAATGATGTGGGCATTATTTGTTCGATTTTAATGTACAAATCTCCAACATAACTACCAACCTTAAAACCTTTTCCTTGTAGCCTATATAATTTACCATTTGGTGTACATTCACTAATTTTAATGCTATAAGTTTTACCGTCAAGATGTGTAATATTTAGATTTGTCCCAAGCAAACAATCTATAATAGGTACTTTAACTGTTTTAATAACATCCAATACATTATTTGAACTGATTTCATATTCATTGTCCTTAACAATATTGAATGTAAACCTTAAGTCACCATTAACGCCAAGACCATGTTCGCAACTGTGTCCACCACCTTTGTGTATAAATGATTGCTGTACTACCTCATATATCGATGGTATTTTTATTGTCAATGTTTCTTTTGTTTCAACAACACCACTACCATTACAATGTGGACATTTATCCTTTACAATTTTTCCAATACCGCCACAATGAGGACAAGTTGTTATGTTTTCCATATAACTACCGATACCAATCTGTTGCTTTTGGCGAATCTGTCCGGTGCCATTACAGTAAGGGCAGTCTTCTGTTTTACCACTTTTACTTCCGCTTCCCTTACATTTTTTACATTTACGATTTACATTATATGTTATGTCCTTTGTAACATTATTATATATTTCTTTTAAAGTAACGTTAACTTTAAGAACTTTATCTCTACCTTTGAAAACACGTTGGTGTGGTTCGTCATCAAAACCAAAACCATGATGCATTTTCATAAAATGTGCAAAAATATCTTCCGGATTAATATCCATTCCACCAAAATTATCATCAACAGTACCATATGTATCATAACGTTGACGTAAATCTTTATTTGAAAGAACACGATATGCTTCCGAAACCTCTTTGAATTTTTCTTCTGCTTCTTTATTTCCAGGATTTTTGTCCGGATGAAATTTTAACGACAACTTGCGGTAAGCAGATTTGATTTGCTTATCGTCAGCAGTCTTATCAACACCTAAAATATTATAATAGTCTTTATTTTGTGCCATTATTAAATTATTTATTTGCAAATATACGTATTTTTCTTTAAATAGCCAAACATTATGTGTTAAAAAATATTAAAAACACATAATGTTCAGCCTTAAAAATTATACCTCTTCAACATCTTCAACATTTGTTTTGGTTTCTGTCTTCTGATTGTTTCCACTATTGAAAACATCATTAAAATTAGAATTTTTGAAACCAAAACCTTGTTGGCCAAAACCAAACGGATTTGAACCATTCTGTTGACCATTGGTATAAACCCTTGAACCAACACTTGCAAGACGTTGATTAACCTCATTAATCAATTTGTCAGCATTTGCCAAATCACCATCACGAACAGTTTTAAGTTCATTAATTTTGTTTTCAAAATAAGTTTTATCTTCCTCAGTAAGAATGTCCGTCTTATCCTTATAATCTTCGACAAATTTCTCAACTTGATAAACTGTTCCGTCTATCTGATTCTGCTTATCAAGACGCTCTTTTGTTTTTGCATCCTCTGCTGCATGTTCCTCTGCCTCACGTTTAATTCTATCAATTTCATCCTGTGACAAAGTATGTTTATTCTCAATTGTGATATGCTGTTCCTTACCAGTTGCATTATCTGTAGCACTAACCGAAAGAATACCATTAGCATCAATATCAAACTTTACTTTAATTTGAGGAACACCTCTTCTTGCAGGTGCAATACCATCCAAATTGAATACTCCAATTTGCTTATTATCTTTCGCCATTGGACGTTCACCTTGTAATACATTAATAGTTACTGCTGTCTGATTATCAACTGCTGTACTAAAAATTTGTTCTTTTGAACAAGGAATTGTTGTATTTGATTTAATCAATGTTGTCATAACACCACCCATAGTCTCAATACCAAGACCTAAAGGACATACATCGAGAAGCAGAATTTCACTATTTGTATTACCAGCAAGAACATCCGCTTGTATTGCAGCACCTTCCGCAACTGCAAGGTCGAGATTAGCACTCTTAATCAGTTTGTCACCAAAGTTTTTAACTAATTCATCTTGTACTTTTGGTATACGACAAGAACCACCGACAAGTAAAATACCATCCAAATCACTTGCATTTAAATTAGCCTTTTCAAGTGCTGTTTTGCCACAATTAATTACTTTCTCAATAATTGGTGAAATAATTTGTTCAAACTTGGCTTTTGTAATAGTCATTGTTAAATGTTGTGGAGCATTATCCTTAACACAAATATAAGGAAGATTTAATTCGCTGCTTGAACTGTTGGATAATTCTATCTTTGCTTTCTCAACTGCCTCATATATACGTGACATTGCCATTGAATCACTTGTCAAATCAATTCCGCTTTCCTCTTTATATGTAGCAACCACATAATTAGAAATAAGTTTATCAATATCACTACCACCAAGATAAACATCACCATAAGAAGCAAGAATTTCTACAACATTATCAGATACATCAGCAACCGAAAAATCCAATGTACTCGTTTTGTTATCATTAGGCTCTTTATCCTAATTTCTTTACCTCTCGATAAAGTCCAGACTATCTCTTTAATAGGTTTTTAAAAGTTCTTCGTTCATTTTATTCATGTCTATTATATTATTTAATAATAAATGGTATGAAATTATCAAACGTTCTACCTATTATCGCCCATTCGTGGAAATTTTTTCTTCAATTTTACTTGGTCAGAATACTTTTTCTAGTCGTTGAACCTTCATCTTATTTCTAAGATGCTTGGCTGCGCTTATTTCGGTCATCCAATCCTTAATCTTTTTACCATCCGATAGTAATTAGGCTATCTGCTACCATGCATGTTACCACCATGTGCGGTAATTAAGGCTCTCTTTTCACATTATTTAATGCGTGGAACTCTCCGCAATTAAGGCGATTTTAATTTTATACTGCATTAAGCAGCACGGAGGCGTGTACTGTCTTCACCACCGAAATCCACAACAAGATATTTACCATCTTTCTTTTTGTCAATATTAGAAGCAAGTAAAGCGGCTGTTGGTTCTGAAATAATACGAAGTACATTCAAACCAGCAAGTTCACCTGCTTGTTTTGTTGCACTTTTTGCAGCATCACTGAAAAATGCAGGAACGGTAATAACAGCATCTGTGACATCACTTCCAAGATAGTCTTCTGCAATTTTTTTCATTTTTGTCAAAATCATTGCAGACAATTCCTCAGGCGAATATTTTCTTCCGTTAACTAAAATACGTGGAAGACCATTGTCATTTACAACATCATACTGTACGTGTTTAATTGCATCTTGTACCTCATCATAAGTTCCACCCATAAACCTCTTTATAAGATTAATAGTTTCCTTTGGTGAAACAACCATTTGTCTCTTTGCTGAATTTCCAATCTTTGGATTACCTTCTTTAAGAGAAATGACGGAAGGTGTTGTATAACTACCTTCCTCATTTGCAATCACACTTGGTTTACCACCTTCAATTACACTTACTTCACTAAGTGTGCTACCAAGGTCAATTCCTATTGCTTTACTCATAATTTCTTTAAATTAAAATAACTTCTTTATATTATTCAATTTATTAGTAAGTTCTTTATTTTTATGAATGAGTCTTTCCAAATCGTTATTTTGTTTCTCAATTGTTAACTGTTTATCACAATTATAATCCTTAAGACATTTAATAGTCTCATTTTTCTTGGCAATTTCTTTAAGCAAACGTTCATTTTCTGCCTTCAATTCTCTAATCTCTGTTTCTGTATTAAACTGTTTGTTTTCTTGATTTTCAATTGCCTTATTTTCACCCTGTTTAACTGTAAGACAATTATCATTGATGTCTTTAATTACTTTGCCATCTTTTACCTCTTTTTCCTTATGAAGAATATGTTTACCGTCTTCATACTCATCTTCGATTGCATGGAAATAAGATTTACCATCATTTTCTACATTGTTTTTCTCTTCAAAATCTTTCATTTTCTCAGCGAACTTTTCCCAATCAATATCACCAAAAAATTCATTAAAAATTGTTTCAAACATAACTTAAACTTTTTTTATTAATTTATTTTCTAATATACTATATGCAAATAACATACCAAATTACATATTTAATATTGCATCATGATAAAATTTCTCATTACGGGCTGTAATTTTGACAGTATCTGACACTTTGTCATATATTTCTTCCATTTTATCTTTTGGCATTGCTGAATTTTCGCACAAATATATTGCACTTTCTTTCAACATTTTTTTCCATTCTTCTGTTTGCAATGTGTGAAATACTTCCAACTCAGACTGTTCAATAATATCACGAATTTCCTTATTAATGTAATTCTGATTATCTTCATTAAGCAAAAATCCAAAGTTGTCATCCGGTGCATCGGTATTAGTGGTAACGATTGTACTATTTCCCATTCCAAACCTTCTTACCAATCTTGAAGCAAGTTGTGTTGCACGATACAAATCATTTGAAGCACCGCTTGTCATTTGTTCACCAAATACAACCTTTTCTGCAACATAGCCACCTAAAAGAACTTGTATTTCATTAAGCATATCTTTTTTTGAAATCTTCCTTTTGGAATTATCAATGTCTTCCATCATAAAGCCACCGGTATTCGTATCCGTAGTTCTTGAAACAAGTTTTTCTGGTAATTTGTTAAACAACTTGGTGTACATAACGAAATGTCCACTCTCATGCAAAGCACATAATGCTTGTTCCTCATCATTAATGTCACTGTCTCTAAGTTTCTTTAATCTTAGCTTAATTTCAAATTTAATATTACTGATAGCAAACCCATATATATCATACAAATTTATAACAATTAAGTTTGTCTCATCATTGAATGTGTATTGAATTTTGTAAACTCTATCTTTAAGATTATTTTCACAAATATACCTTATAATATTTGGAAACCTACTCTTGACAATTTCGTGTACTGTTGAAAATATTGGTCTTGTCCCATGAGTAGGATAGACACCCTCTTCATATATAATTTTCTTAATTGTATCATCAAATGACAATTCATATCCACTTAATTCAAAAGCCTCTTTCTTATAAGCATTAAGCGATAAATCTATGATATCCTTAAAGTTTTGTTCAGAAAAAGATGGATAAATAACATGAATATTTCCCAAACGAGCAATCTGTTCATTTCTAAATCTTCTCTTTAAGGCATCCTTAATATCAACAATACTTATTTTTTCTGTTATTTTCCTAAATTGGTCAGGTGACATATCAGGATTTACATTGAAACTCATTTCATATGCTTCATCCAAATTACCTATAACAAATATAATACTGTCATTGAACTTTAAGTCATATCCCTTTCTTGCATTTTCATATACCAAAGAAATAAATTCCATCAACTCATCATAATTCATTTTTTCCAACTTATGATAAACTTCTATCTTATCAGAAATTTTACCCGTTGTTGTATCATATAAATCAATTATTTTTTCAAGATAGCATTCTTTAATAAAAAATGGTAAAACAGCCTTTTCATCACTTAAAATATCACCTTTTAATGATTGTTCTTCACCCTTTTTAATAATACTTTGTTTTAATATTTTATTTTTGGACGTTGTTTCATTTATTTTATTTGTATCATATTCAAAATTAAATACTTCACTAAACTTCTGAATATCGTATGGTTTAAAATATGACAAACATTCATCAGCATTAATCCAAACTCCATTTTTGATTTCCATTTGGCTCTTTATGCTGATTTTAACCATATACTCTATTACTTTAAGAGGCAATCTAACATTCCAAAACTCACCCCTTTTATGTAATAATCCACTATCCAATAACTCCCAGAATGGTTTTAAACCACTCTTATTATCTCTTTCCTCACCAGTTTTTGGATTAATGGTTGCTGCATATTGGAACTCATCATATACAAACATACGATTGCTCTTTTCATTTGATAATTCTTCTTCTATCTGATTCTCTATCTCCCAAGAAGAACTTTCACTTATGGAAGCAAAATTAAAATACACATAATCTTTTTCGATGTCAAGCAACTGTGAAATTCTTTTAACTAAACTTGTTTTGCCAATACCAGACATTCCAAATAGATTGACAACCAACGGTCTAACTTGCAATTGTGGATATATGTACCAAGTACGTACATTGTCCATAATTTCATCAATCTGTTTATCTATACCAACAAATTCTTTTTTCAAAATAATGATAGCATTATCAACTATCTTATTCTTACTTTCAATTTCTTGAATATTTATTTTTTTGTTTACCATATTCACTATTTTTATTATTTTAGACTTTTAAGAAATGCAACTACTTTATCCGCTTTATTTTTATCAATCATCTTATTCTTGAATGTAAACGTTATATCAAAATCTTCAAAAGATGTAGTATATTCATCTTTTTTTTTTGTGGTACTCTAAACAAATACCTATCAAGAATATATCCATATTTTACGGTCTCTTCCATATTATTTATATTAATCATTATTATTCTTCCAAAAACAATACAAACATGAATTCTTACATTGTTTTGCTTTATCTTCTGAATTAATTAATTCCTGCTTATTACTCGGACAACCACAATTACTTCTTTGTCCCTTGTTGCCAATGAGTTTTATCTTATCTGTTAAACCAAGTATATCAATATCTTTCTGAGATAAACAAGAAACACTCTCAATACCAGGCTCGGCACATGCTTCAATATCAAAATGATATTGTAACCCAATATCAACAAGTAAGCCATAAATACTTTTCCTAATTTCCAAAGGTGCATGAAATGTATCAAAAGGTAACGCTATATCCTTCTCTTTAAAACGCTTTTTAACATGGTCATACATGTCTAAAACAGAAAACCTAATCCTTTGTATCCCTGTATCAGAAAATAGTCTTAATACACCAAGCATATGGTCAATTCCTTCTTCTGTTGGTATTATAGGGTCAATTCTCAATACGCATTGTTCAATAGGAAAGCCTTTTTCCAATAACTGACCGAATTTTTTTCTTGTTATCTCAGCAGACGGGACAAAAGGTTCTAATTCACTTCCACCCCAACCTGTAACAGTAAGGTGAAGTATTATCTTATCTTTGTTTTGCACCAGTTTATCAATTAAAGCATTAGTCAATCTTTTAGTTATAATAATGTTTGCATCATATAATCTATCAAAAACATCAAGGTTAAAAGAAACCTCAGACGCTTCAGTAATTCCGACCATTTGTGACTTATCAATCTTTTCCATATTTTACATTAAATCTTTTACGTTTACAAATATAATACAAAAAATGTAAACAACAAAATATTGCTTGCATCATTTAGCCATTAAGAATTGAAATTATATTAACATTTTTTGGTTTTATAATAACAGGTATTTTTCCTTTTTTTGAATCAATTAATAAAACCCCAATAATAACATTATCATTTTGTAGTTCACTTTCAATATATCTTTTGAAATCGTTAAGATTTACACCTTCAACTTTATCAAGTATCGCAAATTCAAGATTGTCAATGTTACTGTCATAACCTAATTTACTAAGATTATAAGTGTATCTTTCTTCATCTGCAAAATTATATATTGTAAATAACATATCCTTAAATGGTTTATCAAACATTTGTTTGGTTAAACCGTTAAAACTTTTTAATAACATTTTCTTTTTTTTTTTTATCTTCTTATTTTTTATCACCGTTTACTTTCATGTAAAAACAGATAATACCATCCGTTAAGGCTGGTATTCTTAATACATATTGGAACAAAATTATAAACCTAAAAATGAGGGAAAATTATTAAGAGAGACAAACATGTAATAACATGCCGAATCGGAATCGAACCGATAATCTAAAACTTAAAAGGTTTTTGCTTTATCCATTAAGCCATCGAAGTAACTCTTAAACCGCCACTCATGTATATATTAAAAACCGAAGATTAATAAGAAGTCTAAAACTATAAATGTTTAAGTTGGACTTGAACCAACAATCTTAATTTTACATAAATTACGTCTTTACCTTTTTGACTATTAAACGAAGTAAGACTATCTTCCGCTATCGGTTTGTTTGTTTTTATTTATTAAAAATCAGAGAAAAACTTTCAGACAATAATCAAAAACGTACTCTAACCACCTGAGTTAATTATTCAAAAAAGCGAATAATGTAGGACTCGAACCTACGACAACGATGTTACCAGCATAAATTTCGAAGTAAGTCTGAAACCACTACTGATTTCTTTTCATTTGCAAATATAATGCTTATTTTTGAAACTTCCAAATATTTTTGAAGAAAAAATCAAAGAAATATATATTTTTAATAAAAATTAAGAGGAAATTGGCAACGTCAGTTTGTCAAATTCCCTCTCATTAACAATTCACCCTGTATTTCAAGTAATGAACGTAAATGTTTTTTAACATTATTAAAAATTTTCTTCATAAAAATCGTTTTTAAATTAAACTTATTTTTTTTTTTAATTAACCTTATTGACATTATAAGGTATCATTCCTGTTGGCAAAAACGCATTATTTAAAATGGTGTTATGCCATGACTTGCTACAAAATTTTAAAATTTTCTTCATAATATTTATCATCTTTAAAAGTTTAAAAAAGTTGTTTTCCTAAATTGTTCAGAAATTTAAAAGTGTAATAAAGACTGCCACATATTGCAACAGTATATACACCCAATAAATACACTATCTTAATTGTCATAATCATTATCTATTTAACAAATTATTGTTTAACAATTAGACAAAACTGAACTTATTAAGCCGATTTCCTCTTTATCACTTTTTTTATTCACTTTTATTATACAACACTAAAGAAAAGGATTTATTCCTGCCTTGATTGCAGGACCATGCATTTCATTAAATCCTTTAACATAAGCACTTAATACTTTCTTTAAAAATTTCTTCATAATGTCTAAATTAAATTATTATTAACACAATTTCTAAACTGTATTTATATAATAAATAGTACCGTGTGCGTACACAAACAAGGTATCACAACTGTTTTTTGCAATTACAAGTAATTTTATGACATATATCAAGAGTATTGTTTTAGCAGACGGGATAGGATTCGAACCCATATCTTCAACATTTGGAGTGTCGCATTTTACCAATTAAACTACCCATCTATTTAAAAAACCTACAAGTTGTCATCTTATAGGCCAAACTTTCACAACGATGAAAGTAAAAAGTGGTTGGTTTACCTTTAGTCTCCACTTAAACCACAGAGAAATTTGAGACTGTCTATGTATTACTTTTTGTCACAGACAACAAATGCCGTTTATAACAACCAAACAACATTCAAAACGTTTCTTTTTAAGGATACAAGAAAATAACCTCACTTTGTTTACAGATAAAGTTACGAAATACATTATCCACGTCTTTCCGTGCTGTCAGACTTGTCTTCCGACTTGGAATTGAACCAAGATTTAGGGTTTAGGGATAATCATAAAAATGATTGGTGGAGCCGGTGGGACTCAAACCCACGACCCTCACAGTGCAAATGTGATGTTCTAGTCAACTGAACTACGACCCCGAAGACCCTTGTTCTATCCATTGAACTATCGGAAGAAATTTTGTTTTCAGACATGAAACAATAACCGGTTTTATATTCTCGCCATATTCCTTTAACGAGCAATTCGTATCTTTTCAGGAGTTGCCACCTCTTGATATGTTACCACATCAAGTTGTACCTTTTATATTAAGGTAGGCACTGACCTTTATCTGTTCATCAGTCTTCTGTATGCCTCGTCATAACCCTCCATGAACCCTTTTTTCCATTCATCAAGATTTTCGTTCATGGGTTGTTTCTTTTCAACAAGTTTGCCATTGATAAGTTCTGACCTATCCAATTTTTCATTGACTTTCTTCATAGCTTCAATTCGTTCTTGACCGCCAATTCTTCTAATGAAAGCATCCATATCTAACTTTTTATATTCTCCAACCCTATCATTTACTTCCTTATGAAATTTCTTTTCATCTTCCTTAAATCTTTGCATAACCTCTTCTTCAGTTAAAGATTCACCATTGGTCAATTGCTTTCTGTATTCTTCCAAAATACTACCAGCATGTTCCTTGTAATCTTCCAATAAACTACCCATAATATCGAAACATTTTATTATTTTATTATAGTTGCCCGTGACGGTTACGCTCCGCCCTTATCTGGACCAAAATCAGATGTAATCAAACTAATATACTAACGGGCAATAAGTTATATAAATATGTTATATCAAAACTTAAAGCGGAAGCAGCAAGATTTGAACTTGCGGTACATTTTTTGATGTACGGTTCTTTAGCAGAGAACTGGTTTAAGCCACTCACCCATACTTCCAAAACTTTGCGGAAGTAGAAGGATTCAAACCTCCGATACACTTACATGTATGCCACATTTCAAGTGTGGTGCATTCAATCACTCTGCCATACTTCCTTGTACGGGAATTTTTTTAATTGTTTCTCCAAAGTTTATCCCGAAACTACTCTCTGGATATTTGGGTGCGACCCAACCTCCGTATTTGTATACTGAATGAGTCTAAAATGAAATTCTTGCAAGAATATTGATGATTCGAACACCTACCTAGTACGATTGCTAGATACCCCATTGCCATCGAGGAATATAATTTCAAATTAGGCATTTATAACTTATCCTCTCCCCTTATTACCAACACTTCTGTAGAGAGTTTACCCACCCGATATAAGCCATTTTGCTCAGTATATAATATGTGTCATTATTTCTCTAACTTATAAAAATTGAAAGGTCAACCGTATTCCCTTTCATGTACCGATAAGTTTTTCATTGTGTTCAAGGCACACAACTGCACACCACGAGGACGGTATTTCAACTTAAACCTCAGTCAGACGGAAATAAATAGCATATAGATAGGACGTTTTTTAGGACTTTCACCTATAGTTTTACACTTTTCAGATTTCGCTGAACCATCACCATTAATTCAAAGTGTGAACCCTGTGCAGAATTGTTAAACAGTAATTATTGTTTTACGGCTACTGCATTTTGCCAACCTATCATTCTCGGGTTAAACGTTTTTGTATATACTATTGTTTTAAAGAGGGTGACGTGTTGGATTCGAACCAACGTAAACAAGTGCCACAAACTTGTGCCTAAACCACTCGGCCAACGTCACCATGTAAATATAAGTACACCCACTGGGAATCGGACCCATGTCACCGGATTAAAAGTCCGGGGCTTTACCACTAAGCTATGAGTGCAAAAAAGCGGTCTATGGGGGAATCGAACCCCCATCCTCTGATAGACAGTCAGATATCGTAGCCGTTGGACCAATAGACCATTTGTTGAGGTGATAGGACTTGAACCTACGTGTGACCAACTACACTTTCTACTCCTTATCAGGGAGAGGTGATACACCTCAATTTTTATATCTCCAAATGAAACCACCAGCGGTTTTTCTCTTAAAACTAAGACATTTGTCAATGGTTGTTATTCCAAGTGTTTCACTTGCATCTGTTATACTACCCCATTCTTTAATTTTTTGCATATTTAAATCATATTGTATTATTTCTTTGCTATGAATTGTATTAGTAGCATATTTTTCTTTGAATGTTTCATATAGGTCATAATCTTGTAAATATTTCCTAATTGTTGGTCTTGTTGTTTTTAATTTATTCGCCAATTCTGAAATAGATGTACAATTTATTATTTCCTTTTCTAACATTTCCTTTGTCACTGACATTTGTTTATTACGTAGAAATTCATTATAGTGTTCTCTACAACAAAATCTTTTATTCTTTTTGTTACTTCTGAATTCTTTACCACAATAATCACATTTACAAATGTATAAAACACGTTTTTTTGGTTTAACTGCTTTTGTGCTATTTTTATTTCTAAAATTATCGGTTTGTGAATGACAATTGGGGCAAAGAATTTGTAAATTTTCCAATCTATTATCATAATGATTGCCATTAATGTGATGAAGTTCTAAAACAAGTTCTTTACCTTCCCAAACACCTTCGTTACCACATTTTTCACATTTCCATTGTTTTAAACCTTCTTTAACAAGTCTATATTTTAATGTATCACTTTTAAAATTAGTGTTTTCTTTTAAAATATTTTCTAATTTGTTATATGCAGCATAATCGGTATTACCCATACCTTTATTCCAAGTTTGTCCTCTGAAATGAGAAGTATCTATGTTGTATTCTTCAACATATTTTTTTATTGTTTTAAAATTACTACCAACATCCCTTAAACCAATCTTTCTTAATGCCTCCGCAAAACTATAAGATTCACTTACAATCTGCTCTAATTTATCTTTTTGATAATATTCCTTCATTTCTATATTTGTTAAAAAATTACTTTCATATATAAATATAGAAAAAACTTAAAAAATTATCAAATATTACCATTTCATCATTAGTCCCCCTACCCAGACTCGAACTGGGAAGCCCATTACTGAGCACCACATTTTAAGTGTGACGAGTTTACCTGATTTCTCCATAGGGGGTAATTACTTGATATTCAAGTATTTAAGGCATTTCATTAAAGTAATTGTTGAGGTCTGACTCAGATTTGGACTGAGGTCTCAAGATTACAAATCTAGTATTCTAACCAACTAAACTATCAGACCGTTTATTTTTTTAAATTTATTCAGTTCTCTCTGATATACAAGTCAACTGTAATAACCATTATACTATATCGGCAAATTTATCTTGTGGGAAGGGGTGGAATCGAACCACCATAGCCAGATTTTCAGTCTGGTGCGTTGACCAACTTTGCTACCTTCCCAATTGTACGTTTTGATAAGGAGAACGTACAAACTCATCTCGGATTGTATATAATGTCCTTATTGAAATTCTTGCAAGATTACCCTTGGCAGTGTTCCAATACACGTTATTATTCCGGACTGACTCTGACTTTAACCGAACCAAAAATAAATTTCAATTTGGACACCCTTCCAAAATCCCTTTATCTATTTTTTTTTTTCTATGAGTTCCCTATTGGAGTTGAACCAATCTGAACGGTTTTGCAGACCGCTACCTAACCGCTCGGTCAAGGAAACAAAAAATGTCTGCTACAAACGATAGACGCACGTCTCACAGACTATGATGGTTAGCCGAAGCCTTATTAAGTGTTGCGCACCACACCACCAAGACTTTAATTATCGTACTGCCAACGGGACTCGAACCCGTATTACCACCTTGAAAGGGTGGTGAACTAACCTGTTATTCGATGGCAGCGTTTATAAAGATAAAAACATTGTCTCGGCTAAAGTAAATTCTTATGACGAATTAATTACTGCATTGTAGTTTGTGGCTAAGAATTGCGTTGTCACAACTGCCCTTCCTGAATTTATGGTATTGGGCATATTCGGTTTTATAAACCGATAAAACTTAATTCCAATTTCCTCTTGTACTGTCGGAACTTACAGTAATTACATCACAACAAGTATCAATACTCAGAATGTGAGGGAAACTCAAATAACCATTTCAGATTACTTTAAATCAAGAATGTTTGCAACCATTCAAGTCACATTATGCGAGATAAACACCTTTACCCTGTTGCTCTTCGTTTGGGTATTTAGAATGCCCTTGGCCAATTCTACCGCATTCTGTCTTGAATCCTCTGTACCTGCGGATTCTTCCCAATTGAAACCACTGTCCTTAATCTTTATAATGTGGGAGTGGAGGGATTCGAACCCCCTAAACCGAAAGGCAACGGATTTGCTACACAAAACAGATTCGAACTATTGTTTGCAAGTTTTTAACTTACTCCGGGTTTCACCCCTACGTCTTTGACCACTCGACCATTGTGTAGTTTGATTTAACAGTTTACTCTGTATACAGTCCGTCCCAACTCACCATCGTTGGCGCACTCCCAAAAGATGCTTGCGTGAGTCCAAAATCACCTTGCCGTTATCTACTAATATTATATTACATTATATATAGAATTGAGCAGGTGAACAGAATCGAACTGTCATCCTCTGCTTGGAAGGCAGACGCACTAGCCATTGTGCTACACCTGCAAAAAATCAGAGAAAAACATTCAGACTATAATCTAATACTATAAAAACCCATTCTTTATCATTCGAAGTAAGTCTGAAACCACTACTGATATGCTGTAAAAAATAACAGAGGACATCTAAAAAAACTGAAGACTTTTATAAATTCTTTTTGCCAAGAACTGCGTATACCATTTCGCCAAATTTCTGATTTTATGGTAGAAATTATCGGATTCGAACCGATATTATATTCGAAGTAAGTTTTTTTACCACTACTGTTATATTCTTTTAGTGGGGGGAGTAGGATTTGCACCTACGACTTACTGCTTATGAGACAGTCACGCTACTACTGCGTCATCCCCCCTTATTATATAAAAAACTGAAGAATGATAAGAAGTCTAATTTTAAAGATAAATGTGGGACTCGAACCCACACGGTCATTACTGACCAGGAGATTTTCCTGCCACACTTGCTTTTATGCAAGCAAACTTAAATGCTACTCACTTTTTAACGTCTTTCCGCCCATTTAACCTAACACTCTTTCCTTCTCAGGTGTGTCGGCACATTTAAGTCTTTGTGGTCTGGACTATTTTATTACCATATCAGTTAACTTCGAAGTAAGGAATTAGGCTCTACCTCAACGAGCGTCTTCTTTTTTAAATAACGTATTACCATTACAACCTTATTACTAAGGATGAAGTCTGAACCATTCCTTTTAACTGACTTAGGTATCTCCTCTATAGCCTCTACACATTTATGAGGATGAAAGACTGTTACTTCTGTTTAACTAACACTCGTTGCCGTTAGTCCTCAATTTAGCTCGTCATCACCAAAGCCTATGTCACCATAAGCGAGGCTTCTGTCGCAATTCACTTCCGTAACACCTAAAACACCCGACTTATTCAATATGAATTAACCACTATACAAATTCATCGAAGTAAGACTATCTTCCACTATCAGTTTTATCTTTTTAGCCATAAAAAGAAAACCAATTACATTCCACTATCCCGTACAACTATAACATCTATGCAAATAAGTGCATCAGTTGGTTGCCTACGGTAACTTCTTCTGTTTCTGTTTTTGTGTGCAACTGCCTCACAGATGTTTCCTTTATGGATTTTTTTATTAAATGAGTAAGTAAATTTACGAGCCACGGACTGTTGAGGATTTACAGAAAAAAACACACCTCATCTGTTGCGTTGCCTCTTATGATACCTCACGGTAATCAACACGTTTCAACAAGCTGACGGTCACATTTAGTGCCGATGACTACGTTTCACACAATTGACTAGTATAATGTAAAACTTACCTTGTTCACTACTAAGTGGTCTGTACTTACTCAAAAAGCCAAAAATAAGTTTCCGTTACGCAAATTTCTCCATCTTGCTTGATGGGCTGTTGTGTTCATCCTTATTCATTTTATGGCTTTTATAAGCGGGGAAGGGGAATTACGATATCCCGACCTACTGATTAACAGTCAGTTGCTCTGCCTCTGAGCTACTTCCCCATTGTTTAAAACAAACAATGGAATTCTAATTTTACTGAACTAAATCCGTACACCAATTTAAAATTCTTGCATTATATCAACGTATAGTTTTATGCTACCCATCTAATGATGTCGTTGAAGTCTAAAAACTCTTGGTAACGGATTGTGGTTTTTCACCTAACCTCTCCAATATCTGTTTAAAATGTATTGTTGCTACATCTGTCATAGAGCAATTAACTTTTTTAAAAGTGCAGATTCTCACTGCTTTTCTCTTTCACAGTCACCATCACGTTGCTTTACGTATCACACTGACCTCAATCACGTGTTTGCCACTATAAGGTCTTTCAACTGTCAATTCAGTATGCCCATTGAGTTCTCAGGATTCTTCATCGCTTAATTCAAACTCACCTCACAACAACACGAAATAAGACTTCCTAACAACGCTCCTATGGAATTACCCAATGGTCTGTCACCTTCAAGCTTTCTCTTGGTAAAATCCAAGGCTTGGGATAAGGTTCAAGGTTCTTGGTTTGAAGTCTTCCTACTATAAACCTTTTTTCGGATTTCTCTGAGACCATTGTTATCACAACAAAATCTCAGAGAATTATGCCTTAATTTATATAATTTTGTTCCAATATGTCAAAGAACGTTTCGAAAGAACTTACATTCAATAATGTTGCCATTAAATCATTGTCTTTCTGAATTTCGTTTGCAAAGGTAATACATATTTTTGGAAAAACCAAATTTTTTATGTTAAAAAACCTTAATGCAAGTTATTTTGTCGGAATTGTGTGACTTGAACACACGACCACTGCATCGCAGTATAAATGATAATCGCAATCATTTTTATCCTTAAATAAAGGATTAGAATTATCTAAATATATTCTATATACTGTTTCATTTTTTTCGGTCTTTTGTTGACCGTATCCAAATGCAGAATTCTAACCTACTGAACTAAATTCCGTTTTTTTTTTTTCAAAGAACTCTTTATCATTTCTGATTTCGTTTGCAACGATAAGTCATTTTTTTGAAACCACCAAATTTTTCATCAACTTTTTTCATTTCTCATTTGTTTTTTAACGTTTCTTTACGTTTTTATACAAAAAGAAAACCTTGATTTCAACTTTTTGTGGGAGTTTCTTTCAAGGTTTTCAGGGAAATATATATTGAGTTTAAAACTGATTGTCTATGCTATCATCCTAAGTTTTGTTTTATTTCTCTTATATACCTTTTTTATTTCTCCACTATTTGCATCATTATAGCAAAAATGTTTTGGTTCTGATTGCAATGTACATGGTAAACATTGGGGAACTAACTGTTCTGTTCCTCTGCTAATAAAACCATATGTATTATCAAAACTAAACATTCTTTAATATTATTTGTTGAAATCAATTATCGTATTATAAATATATAGCAATTTTCAAAAAGTTTCAAATTTTACGAAAATTTTTACTCGTCACCATCAGAAAAGCCTTTATTCATTAACTCTTCATACAGACCTTCAAGATTTTGGTCAACACTAAGGCTTGGGTCAACCTCTATTGATACACCCATACAAGACATTGTATTTGTATTTGGGTCATATGTTACATCATCATATTGCCATTCACCTTCTGAATTTTTCATTTCAAAGCCCCAAAGAGGTCTATTATAATTTTGTCTGGCTGTATTATAGTCTTTTTCAAAATCTTCTTTTAAAACTCTTTTTACTGATTCTGAAATCATATTTCTCAGTTCGCTTTCTGTCAATCTAATTGTTCTCTTCATAATTAAAAAAATAGTATTTATTCTATTTTATAAATAGTTAACTTTTTTGAAAAAAGTGCTTCTATGTACAATAATTAAGCCACATTTCAAGTTCTTTTGAAGAAAATGTATAATAACCGCCATTTTTATATTTACCAACAGCCTTGATATATTCGACAAAATCGTTTGAAAGGTTAAATCTGATTTTTTCCATGACCTTAGTTCCAATGTCTCTATTGTATAATGGTATATAATAACCGCTATATACACCTGTTTGTTCTTCTCCTACGATAAAATATAACTTTATGTCATCACTGTTTCGTATAAGATTATTAATGGCTACTTTATTGTATTTAACATCATTTAATGCTTGTGTCCTGCCATATAAGTACCAAGATGGATTTTCAATGTCAACCTCCATTTCTATGGCTTTATTTCTCATAAAATCAACCAAATTATTATCAATATCCATCAAACTCAAAGGTTTTCCGTTTTCATCATAAGGATAAAAGAAATAATGTGTTTCACCATTCGATGCTTTATAAACAGTTATAATGTTTTTATCTTCTTTATTTGGATAATCGTCAATAATAAAGAACTTGTCATTCAATGTTGCAAAACCATTTTTAACCCTTATTCTGTTTTTATCTTTCTTATCAATATTCTCAATATCTGAAAGCATTTTCAATGTGTTTCTATCCGTAAGATATATTTTTCCGTTTACCATGCAGTCATCAAGATTTTCCATCGTCTGCACAAAGTTTAAACCATTTTCAGACGTATTTCTATAACAAACAAACATATTATTCGTTTTCGGTGTCTTGGATAACAGTGTTATACAAGTATATGTGTTAATCCCCTCAAAAACCTTATAATGTCCATATTGATATATTTCAAGCAATGTCTTGCTTTCCTTAAGATAATTTCTGAAATTGGTTCCTGCTGTACTTGTAAGCCAACTATTTGGTGTAATATATGCAAGTTTTCCATTTTCATTAAGCATATTTATTCCTATTTCAAAGAAAACAAGATACATATCCGTCATTCCACCATTGGCAAATTTATATTGTTTTACATATTTTCTTTTTTCTTCTGGAATATCGTGAATATTACAATATGGTGGATTACCAATAACATAATCCATTTTATTATCAAAATAATTAACAAACATTGCATCATCACAAACAATATCCCAGTCGACTGAACCCAATGAATACTCTTCCACTATTTTGTCCAATGTATTTAGTGTTTTCCTAACTAATTTTGCATCAATCTCAATACCATGTATGTATGTTTCAAGTTCCTTGATTGTTTCCTCTTTCGGTAAGCCACACATAATACACACATTGATATATGTTCTGACAACCTTTTTCAATATTGCACCGTTGCCACAACTATTATCAATTATATGCTTCTTTCTTATTTTGTTTCCTTTATATTCCAATTCTTCAAAAATTGTATCAACAACATGTTCGGGTGTAAAAACTTGTTCATTATGCATTATCCTAAAATTTGTTCGTGTTTATATTGCTCTGTATATTCATAGCCATTGTGACATACCGTAACTCTCATCTTCCAATATCTCCCCAATTTATCCTTGAAGAACTCCTCAACTTTCTTTTCTGTCTCAACTATGTCTAATTCTTCTTTGTCGCATAATTCGTATAACGTATTGAAGTCCTTTTCTTCTATTGGCTGTATTTATCCTTAAACTTACAGTTAATTACACACCAAATCATACATTTGCTCCAACTGTTCAATCTTGGTTGCACAGTTAATGTTAATCTTCTCAATTTTATTGGTCTTTTCCATCATTTATAATTGTTGTTTCAACGTATTTGACAACTCTCTTGTATTCCCTGCCAGATATTTCGCTATCCTTATAAGCTTTGGCAATCAATTCTTCTCCTGTACCATAGAAACATCCGACACTCCACATATTGTTGCTTCTTGTCCAAGTGAAAC
>ENA-OPNW01000126-OPNW01000126.1-human-gut-metagenome-genome-assembly--contig:-NODE-126-length-54925-cov-17.848187_pt1 | contig 54925 bp, 53 predicted proteins | sample MGYA00241540_ERZ501777 | MGnify/ENA primary metagenome ERZ501777 (study PRJEB25962, sample SAMEA2042615) | human gut metagenome | biome: human gut; feature: human-associated habitat; material: faeces...
TAATTATAGGCCCATTTCTAAAATTTTTCCCAGAATTTTTTTGGTTTTAATTATAGGCCCATTTCTAAAATTTTTCCCAGAATTTTTTTGGTTTTAATTATAGGCCCATTTCTAAAATTTTTCCCAGAATTTTTTTGGTTTTAATTATAGGCCCATTTCTAAAATTTTTCCCAGAATTTTTTTGGTTTTAATTATAGGCCCATTTCTAAAATTTTTCCCAGAATTTTTTTGGTTTTAATTATATGCCTATTTCTAAAATTTTTCCCAGAATTTTTTTGCATCTTTTTTTGTCGCAATTATTTGCAACTTTTGCGACAATTTCCTTGTGGAAAATCGTCTCTGATTTATTGTTCATTTCTGAAAAATTTTCCCAGAATTTTTTTGATTTTACTTCAAGATATGCAGGTCATTATTTTTGAAACAATGTTTTGAAAATAGAAAAGAGCAACCTGTTTAGGCTGCTCATTTTTTTTTAGTTATTTCGGCCATCATTACTCATCGTCAATTTGTTGCCATAGAAGCATTGCATTTTCTTGATTTGTAAGTTTTGGCTGTACGAAGCATTTTGTATTCAACCATTCATTTACATGTTTTTCCATATAATCAAAGATTGAGTCATTTTTACCTATTCCTTCTATTTGAAGCATATTGCCGTCTTCTATTTTATAGCTAACGTTCCAACCATCAGATATAATGTGAAAATGAGGTGGAGTATGGTCATTACTCAAAATTTCTATTTTCCAAGTATTATAAGGAAATATGCATCTATCAGTTTCTTTTTTATTGATTCTTGGCATTTCGTTAATATAGTTCCGATTAGCATTGAACAAAGTTTTCCAACAATTCCTTGTCTGTTATAATAACTTCGTCATAGTGGTTATTGTCACTTAATTTTCTATAGAATCCATCCGTATCAGATTGTTCATTGTATACGTATTCAAACCAATAATGTTCTCCTGGTTTGCAACCGTTTCCTTTTCTGGTTGTATTAATTTCTTTTATACATTCAAGGAATTTTCCTGAAACGTATTCATTTCTTTCTTTATGTGTCATACGTGTTTTTTTATTGCAAATATACCATAACATTTTTGGATTGGCAAGATATTATGTTGATTTTTTCTTTGATTGTTTTTATATATTATTAATAAGCTAATACTATGAGGATTGACAAGATTATAAGATAGGTTTTGAATAGGCATGTTTTGAAATCAAAGAAAAATATTTTGGACATTGAGACTGTTTTTCGTTTTTCAGAAATACCGACATCTGAGCTTTATGACCAATATGCTGACTATTCGTTTTAATATAAGAGTAGTGGTCATCGTTATTATGTTGATTTGTTTGAGGATAGGCTGTCGTTTGCACGTGCTGTTGAGGCAAAATCTGAAATGATTAGAATATATGGAATGAAGGATTGGCAGATAAGGATAATCCAAGGTTATAACAACGTTGAAGCGTTATTGCTTTTCGCTTGTCTATTCAAGAATTCAGCAATAATAAAGAAGTAGATGAAAAGACTTGGCTTTTTTGCAAGTATGTCTTCATGGAAGAGAAGAGGTTTAATGTTTTGGATGGTGATTAAGTTCGAGCCGATAGTTGTTTGTGGAAAATAAAAAAGCCAACAGTACTTGTCGTTGTATTGTTAGCTTTCCGTTAATTCAGATTATATGTTGTATTCTCTTGCAAAGTAGTTGACGATTTCCTCAAGTTCGTCTGCATTTGTTATGTTCCATATTTCGTCAAGCATTGCATCTGCTCCAATTGCGTCCTTGATATCAAGCCATTTCCCGTATACTTCAGTGCTGTATGAGCCTTCGTTCAATGCTTTCTTGATGCTTTTGCGAATAACTCTATTGAGTTGCGATTCTGTAAATCTGATTTTCTTCTTTATATTTGTGTGTGTTTTTTCAATAAATATGGAATTGTTTTGTTTTTTGGATATTTATGTAGTGAGCAATTTTTTTATGATGATTATAAATGAGAGAGATATTAGTAGTATAGTTAGGTCTTGCATACGCAAGGTACTTAATGAGTCTTTGAGTAGGTCAGTATATCATTTCACGTCTATTTTTTCGGCATTGAACATACTTGAGACTAATGAGATGTTTTGTCAGAGCGGAAAAGTCGGAAGCGGTGCAGATAACATGAGTGGCAAATATGATTTCTATATTTCGTTAACTAGGACAAGGTCTTCTCATGAGGGTTTCGGATATGCTTCATCAAGAAGGGTAGCTGTAGCGAGGATTGAGTTTGACGGTGACAAATTGAATAGGAATTTTCATGGCGAGGCTGTCAATTATTGGGGCAGTGGAGACCTAAGCAACAAGTTCAAATACATTAGGGATGCTCAGAATAATAAACATTTTGAATATAGGGAGATTACTGACAAAGATGTAATAGGCCGTAACAGTTTTGAAAAACTTCCACCGTTCAATTATTTGCACAATGCGAGTGAGGATGCTCCAGATTATGTTGAAAAGAATGGAAGGTATTATAAGAAGGTTCAGTCTATACCTTCAGACATTCAGCATCACCCTGACAATGAGATAGAGGACAGGCTGTTTACCAACAAGCCGATAATAGAGAATGTATTGAAATACATTAATAGGATAGACATTCTTATAAATAAAGAAAAAGACAAAAGCGAAGAAACATTGGTTGCCTTGAGTCAATTATCCATCAATTATTCATCAATTGTCCACATGTATGACAATGTTATTGATTTTGACAGGCAGACTGATAATACGGTGAATAAGCAATATCAAGACTTTGGCAAATATGGAATGCTGTCTCCAAGACGTCATAGACGTGAGAATATTGATTTCCTTAATAATATATGTGTGCTTTCCACATTTTTCGATTCCAATGACGTTGCAAAGAAGAAAAAGGCTTTGTTGTTAAAGAAGTATGGCTTTGAGAAATACATAAGGATTATATTGAAAAAACACGACAATTTATATGGCATTAATGTTTTGTTTAATAGTCTGATGTGTGATTCACAGAATGTTTCAAAAAATCCTACAAGGGAAGGTCAGATAATGCTCAAGATGTTGAATGATTTCTTGCGCAAGAACGGTTTTTCGTCATTGGAGGATGCATACAAAGGTATGTCAGACAAGCTAAAGAAGAGAAACAGTAGAAGTTCTTACGACTGGGATTCGATTGACACCCAAACGCCAATGACTTTGAGATACATAAAACTTAGAGGTGGATATGCCAAATATATCATAAACAGGGAGAGTGACACTGACTTTTGGTTTATCTTTGGCATGAAGAGCAAAAATGACAGGTATTATTTTATAGAGGAATTGGTCAATTCTCTTGACAGAGGATATTATGGAGACAAATACAAGAGTGCAATCAGAGGAAATCTGGTTACATTCTCGAAATATCTTCAGAATTTGGCACACAAGAAGGTTACTTTGTCAGAGATGTCTGACATATTTATGAAAATTGGAATTGATTTCAATGATTACATGTCTGACTTTGGCTATCCTTTCAACATTGAGTCTGTTGAGTTGAGTTATTTTGATGCGTCATACAAAGGATTCTATGCGCCATTCAGATGCGATGATGATGAGAATGACAAATATATAATGAGTTTTTTCAAGAAGAAATAATGTTGGTACCGTTATTTGGGAATTTCAATATGGCATTTTATACAGTTATTTGAGAATTTTGGAAGCAGTCAGATATTGGCTGTTTTTTTTCTTGTCAAATCATTTGAATTTTATTATATTTGCATTATATAATTGAAATTGTGTAATCTCCAAGCGTAATGATTATACAACATATCATTTGTCGCTTGCAAATATAAAAAACGTCAAGTTCAGATGTAATGAAAAGTATGCTCGGTATCTACAGAAACATAATGGTAATATAAGGCAAGCAACACTGACAAGATTGCCTTGTGGTGATTTGATTCACAAAGTAAAAGAAACAGATTCTGTTGTTGGTATAGACCTTTGGCTGTATTTTGAACCGAATAGCAATATAGGAATATTCTGCGAGCAGAAGATAGAAACTGTTGCAATTGAGATTTTTGGCAATGCAAAATTTCTTAGAAATTTGCCTAAAAAATAAGATTTTTTTTTTGGGAACTATATACCTGTTGTCCCCGAAAGTAGCGACTAACAATCTTTAGCTTTTGTCTAGCTATCCTTAACTAAAATAATTCCCGTTTTACTGGAAAATTACGTACCTTTGCAATACCTTTATGACAAAGGAACAATAACACAGTAAAACGGGAAAAATTATGATAGATTTCACACAGTTCAAATCGGTTATCGCAGTCATTAACCACTTCAACAACGAGGAGGTTTGCAAGCAGACACTTGCGGAGGTTCGTTGGGGTGATGATGTGGTTTGCCCCCATTGTGGCAAACACCACTGTGTGAGACGTGCTGACGAACGTTATCGCTGCAACCACTGCAAGCATAACTTCTCCTGTACCACAGGTACAATCTTTCAGAACACCAAGTTACCGCTCCAAAAGTGGTTCATTGCCATGTATCTTATCTCTTCCCACAAGAAGGGTGTTTCCTCATTGCAGATTATGCGTGACTGTGAGGTATGTCAGAAGACCGCATGGTTCATTCTGCATAAGGTTCGCAGCCTTTATGGTCAGAACGATTCCGTTTTCCTCAAAGGTGAGGTGGAGATGGACGAGATGTACCTTGGTGGTCGTGAGGTAAACAAGCACGAAAGCAAGAAGACTGATGGAACACAGGGTCGCAGCACCAAGACCAAGACACCTATCTTCGGTATGATACAACGTAATGGAAACATTGTCGCTATGAAGGTGGACAATACAAAGGGTGCTACCATTATGCCAATCGTGTCACAGTTCGTTGAGAACGGTGCAACCACATATACTGACGAGGCAAACATCTACAACAGCCTTACCAAGAACGGCTATGAGCACTTGTTCGTTAATCATTCCCAAAGGGAATACGTCCGTGCCAATGACATCCACACCAACGGAATTGAGGGCTTTTGGTCACACTTTAAGCGTGTTATCTTCAGCACTTACCACTGTGTAAGCAAGGACTATGTACAGCGTTACATTGACGAGCAGGTGTACCGTTGGAACACTCGCAAGGAGAGTGCCTCATATCGCTTTGAGGACATGTTCAAGAGGGCAGCAAAGTCCTTTGACTATACTGATGTATTGGCTCTTTCAAGTGTGGTGAGCATTGAGCATTTCAGAGAGTATAGGGTTATGTATTATAACCTTTGGAAATCTACACATTGTGCATAAGAAAAGCACCTCAAATGATGAGATGCTTTTGGTAATATGTTTGGTAAGTCAATTGGACTGATTGTTAATTGAAGTATTTTATGATTATGGAATGTGGTTTAAGAAATCTGTTTTGAAAGTGATTTGTCATTTGTCAAATAATTCCAAATGTCCCATTCTCTGCCACCAATTTTAGCAGCAAGTCCTTTCATTCTTCCATAACATAAATCATAACCGCATGATGCATCTTCACACCATTTTTCATATGTTTCTCTACCTTCCCTTGTTAATGCATATATTCCATATGGATAATTAGGAACATCATCTATTGAATCGCCCAAAACAACTTCTGAACGGTCAAAAACACCATCACTTTCATCTTGTGACCATCCGATTACTCCATATGGATAATAGTCAGCACCTTTATTTTGTGCATAGTCTGCAAATGTGTCAGCCTGACGTTGTCGCCTTAAATATTTATCATAATCATTATCATCACCCCATTCATAGTCATCAATATCTGATTGTGCTTTTTTATGTGCAGAAATAGCAGTGTTGGTGTTGACTTCATTCAACACTCTTCTCACTGATTCAGAAATCATTCTTTTCAATTCTGATTCTTTCAATCTAATTGTTCGTTTCATATTTCTATATATGGTTATTTATCTTATATACATATAAACATCAATCAATTTGGAAAAAGTATGTATAATTGTTTGGAAATGTGGATTGTAGGAATTATATTTGTAAAGGAGTGATATTTTTTATTAGATTTTTAATAAAATTGAATTGATTATGATGCTATTAAAAGAAGACGGAAGTTTGGACGTTGAAAGAATGAACAGTCTGCCTCTTGAAGAATGGATGGATGAAATGGGAGATTTAACACAAGAACAAGTAGAAGAATATCTCTCTAAATTACCTATTAACGAATCTAACGAACCTGTTCGTGCGATAGAGGTCGATTACACATTAGAAGAAGAATTAAAAAGAGGTAATATGGTTGATATTGAAGACTTTCTAAATAATCAGAGAATAAAATATGGATTAAATGATGGGATGTTATTGGTTGAATGAGGATAGATTACCTTCAAAACTTTTCGTAGGGTTTTCCTCTAAAATAACAAAGGAAATAGAAAATATTGATGATTACAATCAGAACAACATTGAGGGTATTTCTCATTGGCACAATTATATAGACGGAATAAGAAGTTATATCTCAAATCCTGCAATTGCGTTTGATTATACCAATAGATATTCACGATTTCATAATGGAGCAATATACAATAGAGACTTTGATTATAATGTCGGTTACGTTATCAAAACCAACAATTCCACTAATCAGTTGTTTGTTTATGTGTTTATGGTAAACCTGATGAGTTTGGATTGAAAGTCCCTTCAAATATAAAGGAGAACAAGCAATATAACACCAATCGTGTGAATCAAACTATTTATTTGAAAGAATCAGAATTGAAACAAATGATAGAGGAATCGGTAAGAAATGCATTAAAAGAAAAGATGTGTCAAAGATTAAATGAATCCATTAGTTGGTCTTTGCATAGAATTTTGAGAGAACATATATCAAAAACAGCCAATACCCAATGGTAATGACTGCTTAAGAAATCTTAACTAAAAAAATAATCAGGGACAACAGGTATATAGTTCCCTTTTTTTTTGTTATGGAAGATTTGTTTGATTTGTATATTATTGACATTGAGAATATTTTGTCAATGAATGGTATTTGATATTTATTTGTGTATATTTTTATTTTATGAGCAATAGATTTTCATACAGATTGGTTTTGGTGTTGCTTGTATTGCTGATGTTGTCATTTGGTTTCAACATGTGGTATGTATTCAAGCCGAAGGATGTTGTGGTTAGGGAAAAGACCACGGTTGTCGAGAAGTGTGACACTGTTAGGGATACCATTCCTTTGATAAAGAAAGAGAAGGTTGTCAGTCTTGTTACCGACACGTTTTTCTGTGTCAAGCACATACATGACGGGGTTGACAGTTCAAAGGTTATAGCGTCAATTCCTATTACGCAGAAGGAGTTCAGTGATGACAGTACATATACTGCATGGGTAAGCGGTTATAGACCGAATTTGGACAGCATCAATGTATATAGGAAAAATATATATGTTACCAAGGAGGTTTTTACTGATGTAAACTCAAGGAAGCGATTCGGTGTAGGTCCTGTTTTGTACGGTGGCTATAATGTTTCAGGGAGACGTTTTGACTATGGCATTGGTATTGGTGTGACATACAGTATTTTTAGGTGGTAATAGGAAAAAAATTTGTTTTTCTTTTTTGTATTCCTTGTTTTTGGTATATTTGCATTGAAAGATAATTTTATTTATTAATACATTTTTGTAGATGGACAAGAAATTAAATGAAGCCATTGGAAGGATTCATTCTCTTATTGAGAGGATGGACAAACTCCACGGTTGCAGTACGAATCTTAACGAGGGTTCGTTTGACATGTTGAATGAGTCAAGTAGAGTAAACACTGATTCGTTCATTGATTTCCTTACTGGTTACAAGCCACAGCAGGGAAGTTTCGTTCGTCTCGGTTATATTCAGGTATATCCTACAGACACCCATTATCCAAGTGATGATTTCTACAACAAGATGAGCAGTGCTGTAGGTGAGTTCGGTGATGACGAGAACAGCAAAAGAGGTCGTGAAAGGATGCAGAACTTTATCAACAGGAGCACAAATACTGAGTGGGACAATCCTACTGGTAGGGGTACTCGTGCAGGAAAGCCTATGGCTACAAAGTCATATCCTTATGTGATAAAGCTGACAAAGTACACATTGCATTGGCAGACTGCAGAGACATTCAATAAGAATTCTGGTGCTGCTGCAAAGGAGTTGAATGACATTGCTGGAAGAATGAGTGATGACTTGAGGAACAGGCTTGGCATCAAGTACGAGACTCCAGAGGATGTGGCTGCAAGGAAAGAGGCCAACAGAGGAAGGGCCAGATATAGAAATTTAGGTCCTCTTGGTGATTTTGAAATCGGAACATTTTCACAGGAGGATGAGATGGGCAACGTGAACCCTGTAAAGCAGGAGTATTATAGGGATACTGAGGACATGACTCCAATCAATTATGATAGGACTGCAATCAGGAACTTCCTGAGTGACGTAAGGCCACAGTCCCCGTTGTATTTCGGTGTTGATGAAGAAGGTAACATTGACCCAATTCCAAAGAGTCTTGGTAAGTTGCTTCACGGACACAAGGATTCTCTTGCTTCAAAGATTGCACAGCTTACCGACCCAGACGAGATTGCCTTGGCTAATGAGTTTGCGAATCAGAAGATGAAGAACGACCTTTCGATTAAGACATTCCTCATGCAGAACGTTGCTTATATGTGTGGTGTTGCAACCAAGATTGGTGGTGGGATTGGAAAGAAGTCTTATTTCTGGGTAAACAAGAATCCTCTTTTCCTTTTGGAGAAGGGTAAGACAAAGGCAAGGGACAAGTTTAAGTATCTTTTCCCGAACATGAACAACGAGGAACTTAAAAGCATTCTAATCAAGCAGGCTGACATTGATTGCAGTGAACTTGAAAATCAGAATGTATTTGGAAAGTCTATGGTTTGATAATGACAAATACATTGATTGTGAGTGGGCATTTTTGTCCACTCATTTTTTTTTCAATAAAAAACGCCTACAGAATATCCTCACGGACTGTCCATAGGCTAAAGAAAAAATAAAGAAAGAAATTAAAACTAGTTTTATTTTTCAAGTCTCTCTTTCTTTTTTGTTATTGTATTGTTGTTTTGTATATGTTATGGTGTTGTTGTTCCTGAATATTGTGCATTTGAGGTATATAGTGGTTTCAAGTACTTTCTGTATTTCCATTGTCTGACTCTATCCAGATAATCTTTTTCGTCTTGTGCATCATAGTTGAATTTCATAATGTCTGGATTTCTTCCAAATCCAACTTGATTGACATTATGCCTATATTTGTAGGGTATGTCAGGTTCTGTTGGATTGTTTGTTTTTTTCTGAGTTTGGTTATTGTTATTTGAATTGAAATATGATGCAACTCTTTGTAGGAAGCCACTTTCGTTGATGGTCTCTGTTATTGTTTCCGATATGAGACCATATAATTCATCTTCAGTCAATCTTATTCTCCTACATTTCATTTTGTTTGATTTTTTTACTATAAATATTGCCCTATGTCAAATATTTTTAGTATATTTGCAATGAATAAGTCAAATTGATTGATATGGATAGGAAGTTATGCTATAGGAATTTCGACAAGGAGATTGAGAAAGAGATAAGCAGGTATTGCGACAAACATATGTATGTCGGCGAAATTGAATTCAAAAGATGTTATGACATTCCGTTGCAGAAATCTGGCGTTGATGGTTTTCTGACGATTGAAAGTCTTGGTATCAAGGATGCCATGGCTGACGAGAAAGCAAGTGCACACTATGTCAACAATCCGATAAAGACATATCTGATGGAATTGTCGCAGATAACATCAGCTGGTGACGAGGTTGACGGTTGGTTCCTCAGCAAGGATTCCAAGACAGAGTACTATATTCTTATGTATATTTGGGCTCTTGTACCTCAGACTGAGAACAATGGAAGGATATTTTCTGATTGGAAGAGCATCAAGGATGATAACATAACATTGGTTGAGTATTTCATTGTCAAGAAGAGTGACATATTTTCCTATCTTGAGAAATGTGGTTTTGACGAAGGAAGGTTGAGGGATGCCGTCAGATATTTGAGGGAAAACAATGATGTTGATAGAGTTAATACAGAGCATGGATTCAAGTTTGTCATTTCAAGGAAGTTCAAGGAATGCCCAGTCAATGTATGCATAGAAAGAGATGTATACAAGAAGATATGCAAGATGCATGGATTTGCTGGAAAATTTGACAATTAGAATTAGTTTCTCTTCCAAGATATTTATGGAATAGAATTTAATTTTTTTGTAATGTCAAGTCAAAAGAACAATATAGATTTCGTCATAACTTCAGATGTTGAGTTGGATGGTGTTGAAACAAAAGAGATAAGCAATGATGGCTTCATTGTAGAACCTTTGTTGGACAAGGATGGCCTATCTATTGTAGGAGAATACAATTGTGACACTGATATAAAAAGTATTGTCCTTAGAGGTGCTGGCCGATATAAGGGTAAAGTTATAAAAGCCCCTAAAATGGCCATAACACAAGACCCTCATCCGATTTACTATATATCAGAGACAAGTGCAAACAGGTCTTCATTCGGTGAAGATGGTGGTTTGCTCGAGATATATGCCTATGCTTTGCAGGACGGAAGCCCTACAAGGCTAACGAAATCTGAGAATTTTGAATTCAGCATCATTGAAGGTGACTGTTCATATGACGAACCAAAGACGGTTGAGGGTGTTGATAGTCTTGTATGGTCTACTAAAATAAGACCGAACAAAGAAATGAAGGAGAAATATCTGAAGGTTCGTGTAAGTTTTTTAATTGACAAGTGCAATAAATCCGTAAAGGAGTTTTCATTTGTGCAGGATGCACATGTTCAGATATTAACAAGCCCAGTGTTCGATATATACCCAAAAGAAATACCGAATAGTAGTGGAACTACAGTGTTGAGAAGTTATTATACCGTTGACGGAGTTGCATCTGCCATAACCCCTTCTATTGTTTCAAGTACATTTGATGAAGGTGATTATTCTCCAAGTGATTTTTCTACAATGTCACTTACTGGTAGCGGTCAGACCATTACATTCAAGGAAAATGTTAAGGATAACAGCAAGTCTTTGTCTTTGAAGATTAAGAATCCAATCAATGGAAATGACATGGTAATCGGGCCAGTGGTTCAGAAAGCAACATCCCCAACAATATGGTATTTTTCATTCTCGGACAATAGCACAAATAAGAACTACTCATTTCCTTATAAAGGAAGCATTGTGGCAAGTGGTGTAGATAAAGATGGGTATGTAAAGATAGGAGTAATATCAAAGAAAGTAAAGGGTGATGCTGTAACTGGTGTAACGTTCACCGCTGAAAGCAATGATAATAATGTTGTTGTTTCCGTTGGGACTGATTTTATCAAATTCAAGGTGAATGAGCGTAGTGATGGCGGTGAAGAAGACAGACCTTATATAATAACATTGACACAGGACAATGGTGGGGTGGTTCCATATATACCGTCTTTGACTATAAGCATAACACAGTTCGGAATTGACTTGCCAGAGCCACCCAAGACTGGAATACCGTTTGATTACATGATATTTGACGTTGCATGTGATATGCTGTCTGGAAGGGGCTTGGACATTATGGTTTGTGCAGATGGGATGCCACCAACAAAGTATGAGGGTTATGAAAAGGAAATGAGGTTTGTGTGTGTAGGAAGGCATGCATCTGAAATTGTAAGCGGCGACACTTCTCTGACTCCTTATCCTGACACTGGTGAAGTTGGAAATGCCTTTACATGGGCAGGAGTGAATGTTTATGAATACCAATCTGTGACTGTCAGCCCTAAGAAATTTTTAACTGATGAATTCATTAAAGATGAGATTTCGGTTGGTAATACGTCATTTGAGTTCGGAATATATGCCAATTTCAGTGAGGCAAAATATACTGGTGTATGCACATTCAAGTCAAGGACATTCAAGAAGGGTGAGAATGGTGGCGTTGATTATGATACGGAACATAATATTTTTAATCCTTATTCTGGAGACACAATATACAAGTCAGATAAAGTTACTTCATCAACGGTTTCTTATAATGAACTTGAGCCTTCCGTTGACGCATATGACTTAACATGCAATGTAATGATTTCAACGTGCGGAAAGGAGAACTACAAAACTTATAACAATGGTGGATATACGAAAATTGGAATCGTAAGATACAATTATCTTGATGGAACTCTTAAATTCGAGCAGAATAAGGATACATTCCTTGTTCCTAACAATAGTGGTAAAGATGAATATGAAAAATTGATTTCGGGAAAAACATATCATCTTTATATGAACATAGAACATTCAAATAACTTGAATGTTGGTGGTGAATCCATCTTTGGTTCAATGTATGGAAGATGGATTACTGACTCTAATAATGCAGTATATGAGATGGTTGATTTTGTGATACCAAATGGAGAAAGCACAATGTGCATAAACATCCCTATTAAAGTAGTATATGAGTTCAGTCAATTTTGGTTCTATTATGACCAGACAAAATACAAGATATATTCAATTGGAATAAGCGTTGGTTATCAAACTGTTGGTGGTGAGGTAAAACCAGTTCCGAATTGGGTATATAATGGTGATGCGGCATACAACAAAACTGGAGCAGAAGACGGGTTTATACTGACTACAAGTGGAAATCCTGAAAAAGACAGCCAAGATACAGTAAACGAACTATGGCTTAATGTATTGGGTAAGTTTGAAATGCCAACAAACAATACAAACTATCAGATGAATGTGAAATACACATTGCGTGGTAATCATAGTTCGTCAATAATACCAACTGGATATGTTGGTGGTACATTTAGAAGATACGTTAACGGAATCCCACTTGAAGGTAATTCCATACAGTTTGCGATAGGTGAAGGTACACCTTATTCTGTGCGTCCAATAACGTGGAAAATGCCACCTATGGAAAATGACTATCTGATGATTGACGGCGTGACTGATTTGGGTACAGATGTAAGGGCTGTAGGTTTTGCAACTTATAGTGATTTAGGCTCTACGGATACTGTGTCTTACACCCCAAGTGAATATTTCGTATACAATTACAATGAAAATCTACTAATAAATCTTGACAAACTGTCATTGCAAAAGTATGCAAGGAAATTGACTTTCTATGTTATACCAGAAAATAATATGAACATTACACCATACCTAGAATGGGGTTTTTCTGATTCCAATTTGGAAGATTATCCACCAACTACATGGCATAAGCCCACAAACGATGGTACGAATGTAACTTTTAAACCGATTTCAACGCCATCTGATTGGAATTTTGATGTGATTGACAATTTGAAAAAGAGGTTCCTGTGGGTTAGGGTTTGGACCAACCAATATGTTTCAGGTGACTATAGGTATGCTGTTGTTGACTTTGAGCTTATTGACCACGTATATGTTAACTACAATGTGTATAATGACATCGGATATGACAATTGTGAGATAAGCGACAATGGTTCCACAAACAGTTAATTTCAGTTTGTTAATAACAAGAAAAAAATCCGTATTCTTCAATTGAGGAGTACGGATTGTTTTTTTTCTGTCTTATTCGCATTTTACGAATGTGTATCCTTCTATTGATGGTATTTCCCCACTTAGGACACGTTTTACATAGTAGTATGTGAGGTCAAGGTCTCTCAATGCATCAATGATGAAAGGATAATGCTTGTACAATTTTTTTGTTTTTGCTACGTAGCAGTCTATTCCTTTGTTAAGTCTGTCATCAAGTTTACATTTAATCTGTCTTTTTGGGAGGAATTTCTTTACATCAACATTATGTTTTAGTGCCCATCTGTAAAGGTATGGGTTTTCCTTGTAGAAGTCCTTGACATTCTTGTATCCCTTGCATTTCTCCTTGATTTCCTCTATTCTCTTGTCATGTGGTACCATATTGAAATCTTTTTTAATTTATTAATTCTTTTCAATCAAATAAATATAATTATTATTTCAATTTTTGACTTTGAATTTGAAAATATTTATTTGTTTCTGTTATTTATAGTCAAAATACAGAGTGATGAGATTTTTCATAAACCACATAGACGACAGTTCCATACCTTCTGACGAGAAGGTTCTTCCAATTCTCCATATGATAGTTGTCAATGACGGAAGACATGACTACCATAAGTTCCATGAGATGATTCAGAATGCGGACATCACGTTTTCAATGGTTGATGTCAACACTGGTCAGTATAGGATAGCCAATTCCCCTGCATTTTCGGAGAAGGTTGAATGCGGTTGCTGTAATGACGAATATGGCATTGGCTATCAGTTCACCAAAAGACAGGTTTCAGTCCCTGGTGTGTACAACGGATATTTCACAATAAACTTCGGTGATGACCTGAAGAACGACTCATATTCATACCCAAGCGGTATAACGAAGGTTCCAATACGTGAGAAACTTGAAATAGTAGTATTATAGTTGTATTGCTGACCATGTTTCATGGTCGGCATTTTTTATTTCTTCGATTGATACAAGATTTGGCATGCCATTGATATTTATAAGAAAATGTACATACGATAATAATGGTAACAGATAAAATACATTTGCAGTTTTTGAGGAGCAAGGACGTTCTGACTGGGAACACTGCGAACCTTGATGTTGCAAAATATTTCGACAATGTTTCATCACCGAAACTACCTTCTTCGGAACAGCTTGAATATGGTGAGATTGCCTTGAACATAGCAAAGGACCATGAAGTCATAGCGATAAAGAACTATGATGGGGAGGTTGTATACCTACCGTTCAATGTAGCATCAAGACTGTTGTCACATGAGGCAGATTTCGATGAACTCAAGAAGTATTCATACAAAAGCATAGAAGAACTCAGTGCAGCCACAAGAACGCTTGAAGACAAAACGCAAAGTCTCAAGGGTGACATAGATAACGTGAGTGGTTCATTGAATGATTCCGTGGACGAATTGAATGAAAAGATAACCACACTTGAAAGCAGCCTTACAAAAAAGATTGAAGATGGTGACAGTTCATTGAGACAGTCAATTGTAGAAGTTGACACTAAATATGACACAAGGTGCAATGAAATAGACACAAGACTATCAGACAAAATTGATGAGTCAATTAATGGCGTCAATTCTAATATTGATGAAAAATACAATGAACTCAATGATTCAATTAGAAATGGAAATGATGCACTGAAAAGTGAAATTGACAAATTGTCTGAAGATACTGATTCAAGAATAAATGCACTTGGTGAGAATTTGTCTAACACATCAAGTTCACTTGAAAGAAAAATAAATATTCTTGAGAGTGACTTAACTTCAAAGATTGATGATACCGAGAACAGGCTTACAGAAAGCATTAACAGTGGTGACGAGAAGGTTTCCAAGAAGATTGATGAACTGTCGCAGAAAACACAGAATGACATTTCTGACCTTTCTTCTGCCCTTGAAGCAAAGATATCCAAAGTTTCTGGTGACAGCGTATCAAGGGATGACGAAATTAATCAAAGCATACGTGACAATGTTTCTGAAATCAATGGAAAAATTGATGCTGTAAACACATCTGTCAATGAAAAGGCTGACGCATTGGATGCAAGGATAGATTCCTTGAGTGCGAAGACTGATGCTGACAAACTTGAACTTGAAAAGGAAATCGAAGCCAATTCAAATTCGTTTAACCTGGAGATTTCCAACGTAAATGCATCAATTGACGAAAAGACAAAAGCAATAAGTGCTGAGACAGACACCAAAATAAATTCCCTCAGAGACACTGTAAACGAGGAGATGGGCAATCTTGAGGCTAATATGAATAAAAGCCTTGAGGACAACAGAACTGCCCTTGAAGCAAAGATATTCAAAGTTTCTGGTGACAGCGTATCAAGAGATGAGGCACTTGAGGCTAAAATTACATCATTGTCCGCTGAAACGAAGAACGGATTGGAGACATTGGGTTCTGCCATAGATGATGTAATCGGAGACCTTACAGAGTTAGAGTCCACATTCAACGGAAAGATTGACACACTTTCTGGGAATACAGACAACAAGTTCTCTGAGGTATACAAGTTAATTGCCAATTCTGAGTCCAATGCGGTTAACAGTGCCGTAACACAAAGCAATGAATACACGGATAGGAAATTCGCAGAGGCTGACGACAAAACAAGAGCATTGTCTGGTGAGGTTAAGGCTGACATTGCTACCGTGTACGAGGATATAAAGAAGTCAGAGAACGAGCTTAGTGGTAATGTATTGTCTGCAAGCAGTGCATATACTGATTCTTCGGTTGAGAAACTGAGGCTTGACATGAACATTGAGGATGACAACCTTTCAACAAGGATTGACAGTCTCAGTGCGTATACCATAGACAAGGTTGCCAAATTAAAACTGGGTGACCTTACTGATGTAGAGATTAGCGGAATTGAAGGCGACGGTCTTGAGGTTCTGTCAAGGAAAAACGGAAAGTGGACGAACGACATAATACCAAATGCAACAAAAAGCAAGGCTGGCCTTGTGAGGCTTGGAAACGGTCTTACGCTTAATGACGGTGCGGTTGATGTTGACCCATTGGAGATAAACGAGGGGTTGTTTGAGAGTCTGAAGAAGAAGGCTGACATTGACAGTCCTTCATTCACTGGAATACCAGAGGCTCCTACTGCTGTCGTAGGCACTAATACAAGACAGATTGCCACGACTGAATTCGTGCAGATGGCTGTCAATGATTCCGTAGAGCATTCTGACGCTTTGGTCTATAGGGGAATAGCCCCAGTTCCACTGCCTGAAACCCCTAAGGTTGGTGACACATATCTTATCGGTACTCCAGGAAAATACGACGGAGAGATATGCGAGACTGACGATATGATTGTGTGCAAGACGGCAAAGGAATATGACGAGAATCTTGGAATATGGCAAAGAGCAGAATGGTTCGTGATACAGAAGAACGTTGATGGTTCGCCAATCGCATATGATGACATTGATAGGATATTCGAAGCAATGAATGATAATTAGAATTAGCAGACATTGCCTTGGATTTATAATTAAAATAAAAATAATATAATAGATAAAAACATATTAAGTATGGCAAATGCTAAATATTTGGATATGGTTGGTTTGCAGCATCTTGTTAAAAAGATTAAGGCAAATTTTACAACCTACAAGGTGGTTCCAAAACTGCCAAGCACAGAAATAAACGATTCTGCAATATATTTACACAAAAAAACTACTGACGCCAAATCATACACTGCAAGCGTTCACGTTGATGGTGCATGGGTGAATGTAGGAGACGTTGACCTGAGTGGTTATGCAAAGTTGAATGGCAATAATACTTTCACTGGTGAGAACACATTTAACAATGTAACTAATATAAATGCAATCTTAAATATAGAAACTGGGCATCCAATAATGTTAACACCTAATACAGATGGGCATGGGAATGGTGGAATTATTAGCAGTGATGTAGTTAACATTAGTCCCAATAAAGTTTGGGCATGTGATGGTACTGTCAAGAACCTTGAAGCCTATGATAACATGGTATGGAAGACATTCCCATTGTCCGTATCTGTGCAAAACAATGGACAGGATGGAACAAACTATTATCCTTCGGCAACATTAGAGAAGGGTGTCACAAAGGACATTACAATTAAGTGGGGTTATAGCAATGATAAATACTTCCCAGTTAGTGGCCAAACTTTAGGTGGTGGCACTTTATCATCACCCGTCACAGTACCAGTTGATAGAACAACATATCGTATTGTAGGTGTTACAGATGCATCTACGGCTAAAATGGTTACATATGAATTTAAAATAACAGCACAAACTAAAGGCCATGAAGTTAGTGGTAAAACCTCTGTAACTTTTGTTCATAAGAGTTATGCAGGTGCTGTTGATGCTACAAAGGTATCTTTAACTGCAGAAGAAATAAAGGCTTTATCACAGACAAAATTGGCAACCAGCAAAAATCAGAGATACACATTGACTCAGGATAACCAAAAACTTGCTTTCTGTTATCCTAAATACCTTAATGAAATAAGCAGTATTAAAGACGCCAATGGTTTTGAGGGTTATCCTGGATACAGCAAGTCAATTGTTTCTGTCGACGGAGTCGAATATTTGGTATATCTATCAAACAGTGCAGCAACAAATACTGGCACATATAGTTTGTCTTAATTATTAGTATTTAAATCGAATTAACATGTTTAATATAAATCAAAATTTTGCATTGAAATCCGCTGAGTTGTTCAACTTTGAGCGAGATGCATATAGAACCACCGCTGACTTGTTCGGGCAGCCACTTACATATTTCCCAGACAGGTTCGTTGTAACCGTAACATCGGATGGTTCAAGATACCAGCTTGACAAGAGCAAAGCACCATCTAATAAATTAACCCCAACAGACACTTTGTCAGATGCGGAAAGAAGGGCATGCTGGCTTCCTTTGCCTACCGTAGCAGATAAGTCAAAAATGGCCAATATGGTTACTTCTACTGGTCTTACAGGTGGTACGATTACAATAGCAGCAGGTGATGGAAAGGCAGTTAAATCACTTGCAAATGGTAGTGTAGGAAAGATACTCAAGATTGGAACCAACGGTTTAGAATGGGCTGATGAAAGTACGTTTACTCTATCTGCTGCTACAGATACTAAACTTGGAGGAGTTATAGTAGGTGATGGCCTTGATATTGACGTGTCTGGTGAATTAAGTGTAAAAACTGGCAGTGGCCTTACAATTGACAATGGAAGTGTTGAATTGTCAAAGAGTCTCAAAGGAATGACGCTTACCAATACAATTCTTAGTGGAATCACTACTACATCAACCCCAAACGGAAATCAAGGCAATGAAGTCACAAATGTCACATATGTAGATACCAAGATTGAAAGTGCAGTTGGCGGTCTTTCAAAGGCACTTGTATTCATCGGTGAAGTGAGTGGTGGTATTACTCCAAGTAATGCAAAAGTCGGTTATGTTTATGTCGTTACAGATAATGGAACATATGCTGGGCAAAAGTGTGAGCCTGGTGATACTTTGATTTGCAAGAAAAATGGCATACAAACTTCTGACGGATGGATTGTTGTTGAGAAGAATATTGATGGCGCCGTTACCGCAAGCAGTGAATTGACAAATGGTGCGATTGTTGTAGGAAGTGGTGGTACTAAGGTTCATACCATTGCAACACCATCCACACAAGGCTTAGTTCTTCAGACAACAGGAAGTGGCTTCGGCTGGAAAGAACCAGCGAAGTATCAACTTACAGCAGCAGCGAAAGGTAAAATGGGTGGTGTGTCCATCGGTGATGGTATTAAAGTTACGAGTGATGGCACAATATCACTCAGTGGTGGTACTGGAATAAGCATTAGCAATGATACAATATCAAATACTGGTGTCATAAGTGTTACAAGCGGTACATCTGCAAATCAAATTTCTGTAAAGAAAGGAAACAACACCACAGAAATAATCACAATCAACAATGTAAAAAATGCGTCTACTGTAAACGGCCACACTGTTGAGAAAAATGTTCCTTCTGACGCGAAATTTACAGACGACTCGGTTTCGCAGAGAACTTACGATAGCCATGGAATTCCTGACCCTTACGAACGGCCACTATTAATAGGCTCATCTATAATTGAAGATGGTACTGTAGATAGTACAATAGGAAGTACATTTGTTACTCCAAAAATAACAGCCTCGATGAACAGTGGTCAAATAACTGCAACTGGAGGATTCATTGGTAAGGCCACTTCTGCAGGAAAATTGTCTGTGAATGATGGAAACGTTGGTATTGATGACGAGGTATTGGTTGTCGGTAGGTATATTCCTGGCGCAAACCTTGGTCCTGGAGCTGGAACTACACGGTCAGAATTCGAAGCTACAAGTACTATTTCTTCATATAAAATTGACGAAGCTAAAATTGGCGAACTTAAAATTTATGACATGAATGTCAGTTTCGCAGAAGTAGCTCTTTCGGCTGGCAATGTTAGCTATCCTTTAATTATAAAACCACTTAATGATAACGGAATATTGTCAGAAAAAAGTGACAATAAATGGATTGAATACGACGGAGCAATAGGTGGGATGGGCCTTGATGCAATCACATGGGGTGAGATTGATAAATTATTTAATGCAACTCCTACAGTGTAAATTATATATATTTTTATGGCAATGGTTTTTTTGTTTATGGCCTGTTGCCATTTAAATATTAAATACAATATTGATTTAATAATATAATAATAAAAATAATAAGTATAATATGGCAAAGACTAAATTTCTTGACTATACAGGTCTGGCAAAACTTGTGGAAAAGATAAAGAATACTTATGTAAATATAGGTGGCAGTACAATGACTGGCACACTTAAAACTCTTGAAAACCAACCAGCCATTAATTTTAGGCCTAATAATAGCGGTCATAGCGTAACATTAAACTATGACACAGAAAGCGCTGAGGCTTTGGCTATTAACTTAAAGAATCCTTCGACAAGTTTCATGATAAATAGTGGTGTTGATGGCACAACATGGACTGGCGAAGGCCATCAGAGTAAAGTAACCCCTACAATACAGGTAAGAAAAAATTGTGTAAGTATTAATAAATATATCGCAGATAATATAACCCCAGAATATAAATTAGATGTAAATGGAGATGTAAAAGCAAATTCGTTTACAGGAAAACTTAATGGCAATGCCAATACAGCATCTAAATTAGGAACTGCTACAGTTGGAGGTGCAACAAAACCAATGTATCTTAATGGTGGCACACCTACTGAATGTACCTATACACTTGCTCAGAATGTAACATCAGCATCAAAACTGACAGACACTACATACAGCGCAAGTACTGGTTTAAGTCTCAGTAAAGATAATAAGTTTTCTATTAATGCAGCAACATCTTCAACCATTGGTGGTGTTAAGATAGGTAGTGGCATTACTGTTGATACAGGCGGCACCATTAGTTTAACTAAAACCAATGTAACTAATGCACTTGGTTATACCCCTCCGAAGGCAGACACCAATACAACCTATACATTTACAAATGGAACAGGTGGAACATTTACTGTTAAAGCAAGTAATTCAGATAGTGGACAAACTGTTAGTGTAGGTGTTCCAGCAAAGGCAAGCGCTGCTACAAGTGCTGAAACAGCAGCGACGGCAGCGACGGCAGAGAAAGTCGGAACTGCTACAGTTGGAGGTGCAACACAACCAATTTATCTTAGTGGTGGTAAACCTACCAAATGTACATATACACTTGCTCAGAGTGTAACATCAACATCAAAACTGACAGACCATTTGTATAATGCTGGTGAAGGTTTAAAACTCACTACTGGTACAACTGCCGATACGTTTTCTCTGAGTGCAGCAACATCTTCAACCATTGGTGGTGTTAAGATAGGTAACAATATTAGCATTACTTCTGGTACTATTAGTTTAACTAAAGCCAATGTAACCACAGCACTTGGTTATACCCCTCCGACGGCAGATACCAATACACACTATACTACTGGATTGATTGTCGGTAATTCTAGTAGCAGTACAGGAAATACTGCCGTTACCACTAATGGTGTATTCCTTAACTTAAAAGATGACAATAATATTAGAAATTCGCATAAGATTGTCGGTGGTGGTGCTACAACTGTTACATCTGATAGTGGTGGTTCTATAACCATACATTCAACTGACACGATATATACTCTTTCACGAAATGTTAATAATCATGCTAAAATTAGTTTAACAAGCGTTAATGGTAGTGACGACATAACAATTGATAATGTTGAAAATGCAGGGACAGCGACAAGACTATCCACCTCAACAGCAGGAGGTGAAACACAACCAGTATACTTTGACGGTGGTATACCAAAACCACTTAAATATACAATTGGGAAGAGTGTTCCTTCTGACGCGGTATTTACAGACGAGAAAGTAAAACAAGTAATAAATACCACAGATAGAGCTATTCATCCAATATTATTTTCTGCTTGGGCAGAAGATTATAAAGGTCAAATGCCTCAAGAAAACCATGCATGTATAAACTGGAATATTTCGGTAAGCCCACAGGATGGAACATTAAAAGCCACAAACATTATTGCAGCTACATTTGATGGTGATACTTTCAATGGAAATACGTTCACAGGAAAAGCAGACTCGGCATTTACAGCGGATAAGGCATATAAAGCAAATAAACTGTTTGTGAGTGGTGGAAGTGTTGATATTAATAATGTGCTGGTTATCGGTAATTATAAAGGTGGCCGAATCCTTAATGGCAACGCTGAACCAGGTGACTTTACACCATCAGGCATAGTTTCAATGATTACAGACCCTGATATTGAAAATGAAATTAAAAAACCAATAGTCTGGCCGACAGCATAGCACACATATTTGAACCAATCTGGAATCCTTGTTTGATTATATGAAAAAACTTGGTTTTCAGATTGGTTATAATCAATATTTCTTTAAATATTAAGAAAAGAAACTAATACATCTAAGCATACAATTATATTTTTATATATGAGTGAGGTTAATTATTTGGATGGTAGCAGTCTGCATAAATTGGTGAACGGATTCAAGATATGGGTAGTCAACAAGATAACAGAATGGTGGGGCACACTTACAATGACCCATGACTATTCAAAAGGAAACACATGGGGCTATAAGGTTTCACTTGACAATGTTGGTGGTGACATTCAAAATTCACCGATACTGCATTTGGCAAGCAATGACTGGAAATACAGCGATTGGGTAAAATCAACATCAGACGGAAACTTTGCTATTACTTGTGCACCAAGGCAAGCAAACAATATAGTAAATGGTGAAAAATACATAAACTATTACGTGGACACTGTCTTCGTTACACCATCATACGGAAACATGCTTTCACTTGGCACTGTATATTCTGGTGGTTTTACCGTAAAGAACGGAACGGCAACACAGGCAATAATGGCCAACGGAACGACAAAGGAAATAAGCACAATGCCTTCAAACATGACTGTCAGCATTGTTACTGCTACGCCATATATTGAGTTCAAAACAAGAAATACACTTAATATTGCATACAAACTGTCAGATACTGTATTCAATACACTGAAGTACACAGACTTCTTTCAGACATTGGATGAAGGACTTACATTCTCAAGGACAAATGATTCTGCAAGCGGATACCCAAGATTTGTAACAAAATTCATATCATATCTCGACCAAGTTGCAACAATGGTGGCGTATGTGGTGAAGAATAACGGAAATTTCACTGGTTGCAATTATGCAATATGCTTTACAGTAACAAACGGTGATACTTCTGGCAATCTTAATGATTTCCCACCAGCATCTAACGTTGACAAGATAGATTCATTCTTCGAGTTTGACGGAGGAGTTTCATAAGAGAAAAAAATGTAAATAAGAAAATTTAATCAGATTGAAATGGCAAGTTTTTTAGATTTGGACGGACTTAAGAAACTCATCAACAGTTTGAAGGTGTGGATTGTAAACAATATAGGTATGTGGTGGATTCAGTTCAAGATGTCAAGGACTGACTGGGAAAAGACGGCATGGGGATTCTCAGCAGGAACGGTTGATAATGACGATTCTGAGTTCAAAAAAGACCCGAAACTGTGGCTGAGAACAAATGACTGGATGTATAGCCAATGGAATGAGACTTCATATAACGGTGAATTTCCACTTCCATGTGCACCTAAGCAGGACATGACCGATGTTAATAAAGACAAGATATACTATACAGACCAGATAACGGTCAACCCTGGAATGTCAACACTGACGCTTAATGGAAGCATGATGGCTGACAAATTCATATCAACAACAAACCCAGACCCGTTAGCTATACTTATGGCAAACGGCACCACGAAAAGTGTTGTTGAGCTGTATAAAAATGCGATTCTGACTGGATTCATAGAAAGAGATTTCTATGACGGAAGCACATTTGATGGAAACAAAATATTGGCCTATGAAATTGAAAGCGGAATTGAATTGCTTAATGGTTCAGGTGGGGAGGATGACCTAATGTTCTTCCAACTCATCAATTCAGGTACAGTGTTCAGAAGAATAAACAGGACTGAAGGTGACTTATCTGGAAGATTCTGGGCAAGGACTTTAGACGGGGACCTTATTGCATGGGTTGGAGACAATTATCTCGTGTTCTCATATACTACCCCAGGTTTCGGTTTCCAAGGAACCGATAGTGTAACACAATTTATGACTAATACCGTAAAGATTGAAATCAATGGCTAATTTTCTTGACAAACATGGATTGCACACCTTTATGAATTCAATAAAGATGTGGGTAATTACAAACCTCAACGAATGGTGGAAATTGCTCAAGGTTGGTCATTCCTATCTTGATAGCAATAGTTATTCGACTGATGGAGGCAACAAACAATGGATATACAGCGTAGAGGCGGTTGAAAACACGGATTCGGCAACCAAGCTCAAGTATCCTTTGATACCAAAAATATCATTTCATTCAACTGACTGGAAATACAGCAAATGGGAAAAAACTTCAAGCCCAAACTATTTTCCATTCCAAACAGGACCTGCAAGAACAATGGTTGAAAGGGCCCCATACCCAAGCTATTACACGAAATCAATCGTAATATGCCCACAATATGGACATATAAGCGGAACAACGAACTTTACTGCATCGTCATTCCAAACAATGAATGGATTATCAAACCAGATACTGATGGGTGACGGCTCGACAAGGACCGTGTCAACGCTTGGAAATGTTCTCAAATGCAATGTTAACCTCAAGACAATGGTAACAAACAATACCATAGGTTCATACAGTCTTAGCAATTCGGATTGGGACACACTAAACGGATTCGGAATGGTAGATGAACTAAACTTCTTCAAGACGGTTGACGGTGTGGTGTTTGAAAGGATGTCGAGGACATATGCATCTCAAACTTGGACTACAGGTAAATTTGCGGCAGAATACATAAACCCAAACACAAACGTAGTTGTAGATGTAACGGCAGAGTTGGATAATAATTCAAGGAAAATAACATTCAGGGGATTGGGTAGCAACACAACCAATTATGGAGAGTGGAAATGGATAGGATAACAAACAAAAATACATACTTATGGATACCGTAAAGAGAATATTGTTGTGGATATGGCAGTTTCCACAGAACATAGTGGCACTGATTTGCATGCTGTTCATCGGAAGGAAGAACTATAGAACTGAAATGATTGGATATGTCAAAAGCGTAATAACCAAGGATATAGCATCTGGCTATTCTCTCGGAGACTACATATTTATAAAGCCATGGTACAGTGACATCACGGTGAGACACGAATACGGACACTGCATACAGTCAAGGATTTTCGGTCCTCTGTATCTGATAGTTATTGGCCTTCCAAGCCTCATACATAATGTGCTACACTGGTGGCTGAAAGGACTCGGTGTAATATGGGACTACTATTCATTCCCTATAGAACATTGGGCTGACGTGCTTGGAAACAAGTATATGCCATCAAATGATGTTGAAGCAAGATAGTACGATATATATAAGACAGTCATTATAATTTGGTGGCTGTCTTTTTTTTCTATGTATAAGTTATCAAATTAAAATAGTTTTGGTATATTTTCAATGATTTTTTTAATTGAAAATTTTGATTATGCTGAAAAATCAGTATATATTGATTAGCATAGGCCCATCGGAAAGGGGCAATACTCCAATTAAAAAAACGGAAGCCAATACGGTGGGAGCCATGCATTTTTTATGGATAAATAACCATTAATGTTTTTGGCTTTAATTTTGATTTATCACTAAAGTCCCAGGTTGCGGTTGTTATAACAAAATCTCTACAATATGTAAATATATTGCCATAAATATACCACAATTGGTAATAACCTGGTTCGGCTATTTTAGTTAAATCCCTAACATTACTGAATTTAGGTCCTTTTCTCATACTATTACTATTACTTTTACGTCTTGTCGTCCCCCTTTTCTTAAGATAAAGTCTATCAAACACATAAGGTGTATTACCTAAAAGGTCATTATAAGTAGTCCCATACTCAAAGCGATATCCATTATTATAACCTATTGTCATTGGTGGATATTTATATTTTTTAACAAACGTACCATTAATGTTAGAATATTCAAGTTTGTATATATTACTTTTTACGATGTCGTTTTCATTAGGGGTGTGTGCTTTTGTATATACACTAAAATAGATTGATTTGTGCCCGTTTGTTTCTCCAGTTGTTATTGAGTCGCTTGGTATATAGGAAAAATTAAAATAATCATAAAATTCTAAACTGATTTTTTCAAATTGTTCTAATTTTAGGGATTGATTTTCTATATCGTATTCACTTTCCTTTACTTTAAAAAAACCACTTACAATGTGTTCAATTTCATTATAAATATTGTAAAATGTTATATTATAGTAGAAGCCTTCTAAAAGCAAATTTATATTAGTATCATTAACCTTGTGTGGGGGGGGTAAATTGGTTCATAAATAGCCTAACTAGGTTTATGTTAAAATCATGACGATATTTAATTTTATTATAACCATCAATAATACGTTTACACGGATAACTACCAGTATAATACCAACATGTTTGTCCTATTGGGCTTTGCTTCATTGCCTTTCCAAGAATGTATATTTCTTTCTCTTTTTTCCCCCTTGTACATTTTTTGAAACTCCTATTCGCTACATATTGTGCTTTTTCAACACTATTGAATTTGCTTTTAATCCAGTCTACCAATGTCTTTAAACCAGTAATATCTAAAAATTTCTTCATATTTATTTGAATTGTGTTTATTAATATACCGATAAATAGACATTTGAACTATTTATATATATACAAAAAACAACATAGAATATGAAAAAGATTAGACTGACAGAATCACAGTTCAATAAACTGATTAGGGAATCCGTAAGGAAGGCACTAAATGAAGGAGTTGGCACTGTGCAGGATTTAAGAAAGGCACATGATATATTAAAAGGCATTTCTGAAAGTGGTTATATCCCATTTGCAAGTCCCAACCCATCAGGTACTGAGAATGAGATTAAAAAAGCAATTATTGAAGCCATGCGTTTGATAGATAAAGCATGCTATTTGGATACACAATGCTATGGTCATGAACCTATGGCCAATCTTGTATAATTAACAAGACAAAAGAAGAGAATGTACTGTCAACCACCCACAAGCTAAAGACTTGTGGGCTTGCAAAAGCCCAGGTTGATTAGCCTAAGCACTTCGGTGCTACGTTAGGGGAGAATACATAGGCACCAAGGAATGTTTGTTCAAGTTCCTTGCTCTGCGGACAGTGATTAAACAGTTCTGTGAGGTAGGAACAGTGTTGCTGGCATACAAAACCTCCATATAACTTTGGCGATGAGCATTTAACGGAGAAATCCGACTTACAGTAATTTTTAAACAACAAGAATGGTTTACGTTATCAGCAAACAAGGAATGCCGCTTATGCCGACTGAAAGATTTGGCAAAGTGAGAAGGATGTTGAAAAACAGCCTTGCGCATGTCGTGCGCCGTATTCCGTTCACAATCCAACTCGATTATGACACGACAGATTTCACGCAGCCCATAACGCTGGGCATAGATGCTGGCAGCAAGCATATTGGAGTATCGTCCACGACAACAGAAAAAGAGCTATATGCTGCCGACGTAGAATTAAGAAACGACATCGTTGACAAATTATCTACACGCAGAGAGCAGAGAAGAACCCGCAGGAATCGGCTGCGTCATCGTGAGCCACGCTTCTATAATAGGGTCTCTTCCAAAAACAAAAGACGGCTTGCCCCATCGGTAGAGAACAAGGTTCATACTCACATGTCCGTCGTAAAGAACGTCTGCAAGATTCTCCCTGTTTCCAACATAGTTTTAGAGACCGCATCTTTCGACATGCAGAAGATTAAGCGTCCCGACATCCAAGGCGAGGAATACCAACAAGGCGAGCAACTTGGATTTTGGAACGTGCGTGAATACGTGCTTTGGAGAGACGGTCATGCGTGCCAACATTGTCATGGCAAATCAAAAGACCATGTACTCAATGTGCATCATTTGGAAAGCCGAAAGACAGGAGGTGACGCACCAAACAATCTGATTACTCTTTGTGAGACTTGCCACAATGCTTTTCATCGGGGGAAGTTTGAGTTAAAAATCAAACGTGGCAAACCATTAAGGGATGCTGCTTTCATGGGTATTATGAGGTGGGTTTTCTACAAGAGGCTTAAAAAGGAACACCCTAACGTGTCCATGACATTCGGGTACATAACCAAGAACACCCGTATCACAAACAATCTTCCAAAGGAACACTATGTGGACGCACGTTGCATAAGCGGACATCCGCAAGCAAAACCTATGGGATATTACTTCTATCAGAAGAAAGTCAGATGCCAGAACCGACAGATACACAAAGTAAACTTTCTGAAAGGTGGCAGAAAGAAACTCAACCAAGCACCATTCCTTGTAAGAGGTTTTAGATTGTTTGATTTGGTGAGCTACGAAGGGATTCTCTATTATGTGTTCGGTAGAAGGGTAAGCGGCTATTTCGACATTCGTAAGCTGGACGGCACAAAAGCAAACAACGGTTCAGTCAGTTATAAGAAATTAAAGCTGATAAATACGCAAAAAACAATATTAACAGAAAGAAGGAATAGTGGTTCAATTCCTCCCCGAAGCTAAAGACTTCGGGGTTTCCTTGAACCAAATATATGAAAAAGATTATACTAACAGAATCACAGTTCAATAGGTTGATTAAAGAAACTGTAAGGAATATATTGAATGAGAATTCGACCTATACACAACTTGTGAATACTTTTGGCAAGGATTTTGACGAAGAATGGAATGTTGCATCAGAGACAGAACAGAAGGAAGAATTGGAAGATGATATTTATAAGACTACTGCACAATTGGCTGGTGGTAATCCAGGAAGAAACACAGTAATGTTCCGTGACCTTGTCGATATGCTTCAAAGAAAATTCAATTTCACATATGTGGGTGCCGATGATGAAAGGGAGTGTCACGTATTCGAGAACGGACAATATACCCTAACAGTTTTCCCAGTTTATTATTATGAAAACCAGGGAGAAATTAGGATTGCCAATATGTACATTATGTGAACTTACATTATAAAAATACAATAGAACATGAAAAAGATTAGACTAACAGAATCACAGTTCAATAAACTGATTAGGGAATCCGTAAGAAACATATTGAAAGAAAACGAATGTATGGATTTCTATTCTGAGGAAGACGAGTTCGGAAATGTTGGCGAACCTGGAATGGTCAAATCATACGATATTGGCTATTATAGTGTAGATAACGCTATGTTGGATGCAAAGGAATGTGGCTACGAAAATCTTCAGGACTATCTGAAATTCTGGTGGAATGAGGTTTCGGATGACATTCCATTCACATGGGAGAAATTAGGCAGTGGTTATGGCTATCACGGAACAACACTGCTAAGACTTGGAAATGTTGTCTTCAAGGAAATCTACGAACAAATCATGGTTGACGAATATGCGCCTTGCTGATTGGTACAAGAAAAGCCTACTCCTGTTACGGAATAGGCTTTTTTCAATTCTCTTCTTCAAGCATTTTTGACTTTTATTATTATCAGATGCCATCACAAGTGCCAATATTGTATTCTGTTACATTCTTATTATTTTGGATTATAATTATCTTAGATTTTTAACCAATTTCCATTTTTTACAAATACTATTTTTTGATTTATTTGAATCTGTAATTGTGCATTTATTATCTGCGCTAAAATATTCACAATTCCAACAATGCTTCTTAATAAAATTCCTCATGTTCATTCACTTTAGGTCCTTTGTTCTTAGATACAACTTTAGATAGGTACTCATGTTCTTTTAATGTTTTAAGTTTGTCATTAAGACACCAGATAGCCTTCTCAATATCTTCAATTTCTTTCTGTACTGCTGAATATCCTTTTTCTTCTTTATAGCCAGACCTAAGGATGTATTTTACAGCGCTTCCCTTATCAAAATCAAGATGTCTCACAATATCTATAACTTCGATTCCGCATAGTTCTTTAAGCCACAAATAATGTTGTGGGTGGTTTACTTTTTCTTTCTTATCGTCATCACTGAGTTTTATAGTAGTCTCATCCGCAATATCTTTATCCACTATATAGTTAGGCTTTGATGTGTCATGCATATATTCTTCGTTGTAGTTTGATATTGTGGCAAAATCATTTGTTGGGGTTGCAACATATCCTCTATCAAATGAGTATCTTCTTCTTGTTGTTCTGTCTTCTTTTTTCATCATATTCTTTTTTTTTTCTTTTATTCTTCTGTTGTTTTTTCTACTTCAATTCCGTGTTCCTGCATCGAAATCCTTATATCGTCAAATATATATCCTCCAGTTGTTGGTGTCATGTCTGGTATGAGGTTGAAATAAAATTTCATGTCCACTGGTGACAATGTAACAATGTCTGTTATTGCTCTTGGTAGTGTTCCATCTTCCTCAAACGAATTTATGTCATCTGAGGTTAGGTCATCAAGTGCTTTGAGGTATTTGCTATTTTCCATTTGGAACAGTTCATCAGCCTCTTTTTTCACATCCTCATGATATTTCTTTACGAGTTCGTCCCAATCTATGTTGCATTCCTTAACGAATGGAGGGACTTCGCCGATTTTCTCCCAGAACTCTATTTCCTTTCTTTCTGGTGTCATTAGGGCTTCGTATGTATCCTGGTCTCCTTCTTTCATTGGAAATCCATGTACAAGCGAAGATTCTTCCTTTGTCCAGTATTTTCTGTCTGAAGGATTTTTTATAAGTATCTGTTCCCGAATATCTGGTGAGAAACAAACTAGCAGTGGGGTTATTCTCTTGTTGAACTGTTCCAGATACTTGTCAACATTATATTCAAGTTCTGGTATGTCCGAACAAAGATATTCCTTTTCATTGTCAATGATTTCATTCGGTACAAGTTTGCAGTTTAATATAATTTCATCCTCTTCCCTTGTTATGTACTTCTTCAGCCTTTCCTTTATCTCCTTTGTTTTAAGGGATTTATAGTCGATGCCTTCCTTTTCGCACTCTGCCTTGATTAATCTCGTCTTAACCCTCGCAACAAGTTCAATTTCTTCATTCTGATTGTCTGGGTCATTTATATATTGATGTGTCACACGTTTAACATCGGTTTCTGACTTTTTCTTTCCTGTATTAACATAATATATGGTATCTCCCTGGTTTACGTTGAGATTGTTCGTTATCGCAAGTTCATACCATGCCTGTCTTGATTTCTTTGACCCAGCCTTTGTCACTTGTTTGCAATCTTCAATATATTCCTTCAAGTCCTTCTTTATGTTTCCTTTTGAAGCAATGTCCCTTACTGGTATCCTATAGTTATAAATATCTTCAATATAGTCATAGTATGTGTTCAGAAAACTATATCCGTCTCCTTGTATCAACATATCACATGCCTTGTTGATGAACTTCTGAAGGTATCCAGACATCTTTCTTGACTTCATTGTGTTTCCGACTTTCTTTATGGAACCGTCACGATGCATTAGACACAAATAGTTTTTTCTCGAAAGGTTTATTGAGGCGTCAACATATTCGTCAATCTCATTTGCTGTCATGTTGTCTGTCGAACCGTTATAGGATTTGTTAAGATACAGGTCATTGAATTCAGTGAGGTCAGCCTCTGCCTTTGTATATGCCTTACCCTTCTTGCTATATCTGTTAAGGCCCTTTCCGATATATGGGTTTTCATCAGTATAGATGAATTCTTCTGGCATTTTGAAATCAAATCCATCCGTATTGTGGCAGCATAACAATGTCAATGCATCTATGAATGTTCCATCCAACGAGATGTCGTATACTACGGTATCTGTATTTTTACTGTTTAAAATATCGCTTTTCATTGATGTTCATTTTTTTTGTTTCCGACTTTTCTGCAAAGGTATGCAATTTTTCTGATACAGACAAAACATTTAACTAAATTTAACAATAAATGATGAAATTTCCTTCAAATGTTGGTTCGGCATTTTGAATATCACATCATTCCTCCCATTTCTTTGATATGGAATGTATGTTTCATCTGGTATTTTCCCAACAACTTTCTTTCCTATGACCTTTTCCTCGTATATGGCAATCAGTTTTGATGGTCTGACAAACATTATCATATCTTCAGTCATGAATGATATGTAATCCGCCTTTCCATAAATCCAACCATCATTACCAAGTACGTTCCTAACTTCAACCCAATGGTTGTCAGAAAATCCAGTATCATGTCTTTTGTTCCTATGCAATCCCTTTGCGTCTATGGATACCTTAATTCCCTTTGGTGTTGTCCACCAGAAGTCAATGTGGTCACGTGTGTCCTCAAGTTTAGTTCCCTTTGAACATACTCCACCAATGGAACTCTCAAGTATATCCATAGTCAACTGTTCATCCGAAAGGCCATCAACATACATCTTTCTTGCTATATATGATAGGCCTTTTTTTTTGTTTGTCACTCAATTATAGTTTTTCCTTTCTTATTTTCTCGTATTTTCCTATGCATTGCTTTAGGTATTTCACACCAGCACATGCTGTCTTTGAATAACCGATAGTTGTAATTTCATTTTCACCAAGTGCCTCAATGAATTGTTTTTTGTTTTTGATTGTACTGTTTAAGATAATCATCGGCACTCTATCTATTGTCTTTGATGCAAGCATTTTTGCAGACTTTATTACATATTCCGTGTCATATTTCACGTTATTAAAACAATCCCAAATTTCATTTTCATTATATTCCAATTTAGTTTCATGCGTTATTTCATTCGGCTTGATTTCATTTTTATTGCAGTCGAAAAGAGAATGGTCTCTTGTCACGTCAACACAACTTCCGTCATCATTTGAAACACGGTATATTTCCTTGCCTGTTTTATGTCTATACACATAAAATATGTCACTCCATCCAGAACGGCATAGTACCTTATAAGGTTTTTTAGACGAGTCATATTCTCTTTCAAGCAAATCATTTTCCATTTTCCTTTCATCAAACATTTCAGAAATTGGAATGATGTCAATAAAGTCACTGTCATTGTTGTATTTAACGAACAATGGCGTATCTGCTGTTACTGAGTCACCAACTATTGGGATATATCCCCTACCTTTTAGGAAGTAAATCATTACACGTAACAACTGTCTTCCAATGCAAGTTGTCTTTTCTGCTGCAACAAGGTCTCCCCATGGATTAAGGGATGGGCATCCAAGGCTTCCGAACCAACTGTTTGCAAGTTTTTTCAACACAAGCTGTTGGTTGTCATGGTTGATTTTGTCTGCAAGTATTTTATTTCTTCTTTCCGATATTTCCTCATATTCGGCAGACCCTTCATCAAGCGACTTCAATTGGTTGTATAACTTTTCCGCATCGTTCTCAGACTTCTTTTTAAGACCTTTATGATATTCACGTTGCGTAAGCACGTATTTCAACATTGGCAGCGTGATGTGCATGAAGTCAGTATCTGGCTCTATATTCCATGTAATCTGTGTTGTTGGGTACAGTGCAGCATAGTCTCCCTTACATATGTTAGACATGTATCCAGTTACAAGAAGTCGGCTAAGGCCTCCAGTGTATTTCTTGTTCCTTCCAAGAGCTGGTATGGCCATGTTGTGGATGTATGACCATGTGAGAAGAATCAGTTTCCATTGCGTTGCAGTTCCCATAGTACATACACGCATGAAAGTGGTAGGCAGAATCTTAGTAAGCTGGAAATCCGTTTCATGTAATGTAAGTTCGACCTTGTCAGCTTCCCATATATCATCAAGAAGGTATCTCTCAACAATATATCTTCCACTCACGGCCTCATATTTGCCCTCTAACGGCTTTTCTTCAGTTATATGGTACCAATCACCATCCTCGTCATTAAAAGCATACACAGGCTCTGTAACGGCCCATGTGCTTTCAATTAGGTTTCCTGGTACATATACACGGTTTGATTTGTTAAGGTGGAGGTATTTGGTTGAATATTTCAGATTTGCCGATTCGAATGAAGAGTCAGTTGCCATGGCACGTCTTACTGCATGTATGGAATCCACAACATTATAATATTTCATGACGGTGGCATAATATGTCTCAACCTCACTACCCAATTTCAATGTAGTAGGATGCTTTTGTTTGTATATGCCTTCACGTAGGTATTTTCCAGACAGGTTGTAGAAGTCAATGCCATGCTGTCTGCATCTTTCGATTATGAATCCCCAGTCGAAGTTTTCAGTGTTGTGGCCGAATATAACATCTGGCTGTTCGTCAGATATTATTGAAAGGAACTCCATTATGGCCAAAATCTCATTTTTGTCCTTTTCCTCCTTTGTGTTTCCGACTATGGTTATTATCTTTTCAAATCCCTTGTTCGTTCTTATACCTATCTGTGATATGTGGTGTATCTTCGGATTGAGTCCTTCGGTTTCAAGGTCAAACGACATTCTTTTTAGGTCATCGTACTTGTCATACCCCTTGAAGAACCTTTTTCCTGTCTCAATCATAAACTGCTCTACAGGTTGAAGGTACATGAATTCCTGTGACGAAGCATCATTGTCGTCCCTCTTTTTTGGTTTTAGAGGTGTTCCTGCTTCCGTAAAGAATCCCTGGAACTTTCCCATTGACATCTTGTGTGTGGCATAGAACATATACTTGTATCCGTTTTCAAGTTTTTCGTTCGGATACGGATTGTCCTCACGGCATGTATACAACGGCTTCACCTTTATGCCGTACTGCCTCATCTTTGAACGTAATGTGCCCCTTTCTCCGTCGAACATGCGTATGCATGCTGAATTCTTCGCCCATACGAAAGGTTTGAAAGGCTCTTTCTTTATTCTCTTTGAACCATCGGCATTTACATATACAATCTCCGCATCAGAATCATCATAACCCAATTCTATTGAAACAATACCCTTCATAGGGTCTGAACCCTCGAAGAATTTGTTTATGTCATCTTCGCTTACTGGCTCATGCATAGGCATTATGTGGCCAGAAAATTCCTCTTTTTTCATTAAAAAAAATATTTTAGTTAAACTTGAAGTTGGAGCCAAAATAACCATGGCATCACTTTACGCTGCAAAATTACCAAAAAAAAGGCATACCGACAAGATATCTTGGTTTTTTCTGAAACGAAATTGTCAAATCACGAATATTTATAGGAAAAATTAAAAAAAAACATGTTGTACACACATTTTGATTCGTATGGCTACAAGGAGCCAGAACAGTACGTTACTTTGCAGCAGCAGAAGAAGTTCAAGTACAATCCAGTGAAGAATGTCGAGACTTCTGTGTTTGACGGAGATTCTTTCTACACGGAAAACGGACAGCCTCTTACTGACCTTGTTGATGTCAAGTTCTAACTATTTTCATAAATGGCCTACAAGGATTTCGCAAAAAAAGACAGATATGTGTTGGGGTTTGATGGCTCTGACATGTCCTCATATGCCCATGTACAGAACGAGAATGTAGAGAATGAGGTCGAGTCATCTGACATAAGCCTTGATTCGTTCAAACTGAAGAATAGTCTCAATGGAAAGGTATGGGACAAGGACGGAAATCTTGACCCGAAGGTAAGGCTATCGCTTCTTGACATTTCTGACGATTTCTGGAAGGAATGTGAAATAAAGTGGGTTAAACCAGAAAGCGCAATACTCACTGGTTCGATATGCAATTTCAATTGGAGCAGATTCTCAGACATTGACTTGCATCTGATAGTAGACTTTTCAAAAATACATGAAAATTCAGACTTCGTGAAGGAATACTTCAACGAGAAGAAGAACACATGGAACAGCAACCACAAAGACCTGAAGATATACGGATACCCGATTGAACTCTATGTACAGGACGTAGATGATGATGTTACGTCTGGCGGAATATATGACCTATATGAAAACAAGTGGGTTAGGAAACCTTCAAAGGATGGACTTTCACCATTGATGCTTGACAAGTACGCCATAAAGAAAGTCTCTGCAAGGATTATGACAGAAATTGACGACCTGTATAATGCATTCATGAATGAAAAGGACAAACACAGAATTGAATTAATCGGAAGGAAATGCAAAAAACTTAAGAAGGAATTGAAGGAACTGAGGGATGAAGGTCTTGAAGATTCTGAAATGGGCTTTGGAAACATATGCTACAAGGTTGTAAGAAGAAGTGGATATTTGGACAAGTTGAGAACACTGAGGAACAAGATATACGACAGTGTCAAGTCCATAGACGAGTCAATCGAATTCAGGAGAAAAATTAGAAAAATGTTCTGAAAATGGATATAAGGAAAAAAATTCTTTTTGAAAGTAATACCAACAACGATGTATTGAGAAACAAAATCAGCAAGGTAGAGGATGAAAAGAAAGGCCTTGAAGAATATATTGAAAGCGTTGGTGAATGCATGGTTGACGTGACAAACGGAAAGACATACCTCGTACAGTATCTCAAAGGTCTTTCAGAACTTGTCGGTACTGGTTATGCTATGTGTGCTCCTTTGAGGTCTGACGGAACATATGGAGCATTCTATGTCAAGCCATACTCTTCTTTCAGAAAAAAGGAAGCAATCCCAAACTGTCAAGGCAAGGCCCCGACAAGGAGAATCCCGAATCTATACCAGAGAATGAGAGATGGCGGTATGTATCAATGATATGAAAAAATATTTTTTTCAATGTTTTGTGATATTTATTTAAAAAAACGTACAAAAATGTCATTGTATCCATTTCTGGATGATTATCTGACACGTACATTCTCTTTTTAAGAGTTCGGTTAATTAATTAGTATTTATTTAATATAACATTTATGTATCTGATTGATAAGAATAAAGTTACTGCTGACGAGCAGCTTCAGAGAATGAAGGCATTGATGTCTTACGGCATCAAGGAAAGCAAGCAGCCATCGTATTCATCAGTTGAGTATGGAAAGGTTGCCGCTGACGGTAAGCTCTATGGTATTGTAAGAGAAGGCGCTAAATATTTCATCAAGGTCGCAAAGGACTCAAAGGGTGGACTCGTTAGTGAGAATTTTGACTATATCGGTGGCTTCAGAAACAGAAAGGACAACCAGTTTGACAGCTTTGCTTCTGCACAGCGTTATTTCGGTGAGAAGATGATGGACATCAATGAGAATGTCGGCAGCGAACAGGAGAAGGTAATCGCTGAGGCATGGGACCTTGATGCAAAGAAGGAGGTCGTTGAGGAACAGACCAAGAAGATACAAGGCGAAATTGCACGACAGAAGCAGATTATGAAGAACGCTGTGCGTATTTCAGAAGGCAAGAAGCAGGAATGTGACATGCCTAGTTGCCCGAAAACTGAAGAGCTCAAGGTCGAGAAGATTGACGGAAGCAAGCCAGGCGCACCTTTTGTTACCGTTCCTACTGAAGGTGTATCCTCCAACGAGAAGACAAACATCAAGGGTAAGAATAAGAAGGCTGTAAAGGAGTCTTCGGAGACTGCACTTTCAAGCAGAAAGAACCCTGACTACATGGACAAGTCAAACGGCACCAAGATTGGCAAAAACGCACCTTACGATATTGACGTAGATTGCATTGATGGAGCTGTTGCTGACGAGGATGGTGGTGAGTCTGTAAACGAAACAAAGGCAATGCATTCTGATTGCTGCGACAGTCAAAACACACCTTCTGTAGGTACTGACAAGAAAGGCAAGACAGACCCGTTTGAGAAGACTCCAAGCATGAATGAGTCTCTTGATGACCTCGATGATGAGGTTGACGATGATATTGAGGATGTTGATATTGATGTTGACGGTGATGGCGACGATGATGTTGACATTAATACGGATGGTGACGATGATGCCAATGTTGAAATCGAACTTGACGCAGATGAAGAACCTTCAGAGGCTGCCGAATATGAACTTGAAGCTGATAGTGATTCTGATAATGACATTACTTCGAGAATTGATGCACTTGAGAGCAAGATGGACAAAATCCTTGATGCACTCAATGAGTTGAAGTACGATGATGACGATGAACTCTATCCTGATGATGATGAGGATGCCGATGAGGACGACGAAATTGACTACGACGACGATGCTGAAGGTGATGATGATGAAATTGACTATGATGATGATTCCGCAGAGGATGATGAGGACGATGAGGACGACAATGTAGTTGAATCCGTATCTTACAAGAGGATGAAGAACCGTATGATGAATGAGGCCAACAGACTCAATGACTTCGGAAGACACCCTGCATATCAGAAGAGGGTAATGACCCTTCCTGCAAATGACAATTTCAAGAGAGACGGTCAGTATGACATGAACGACAGCAGTGTTGATGGCGATTCTCCTTATGGTCAGAAAAAGGGTTCACAGGCTCCTTTTGACCATGCGGTTGATTCCATTGAGGATGCAGTCGTTGAGAATGTCATTAGGAAACTGAAAAAAAAAATTGGCTGAATGAGAGGCATGTCCTGAGAATTCCGAAAAAGGATTTTGTTCCAGACGATTTGAAGGACGGCCCAGAAGACAATGCCATGACAGAGCCTCCAATGCCTATGGGTGATGAAGAGCCGATGAATGCCCCAACTGAAGTTGATGGACTTGATGGAAATGATGAGATGGACGGTGATATGTCAGACAATGGCGGAAACCCTGAAATTGATAAGATTTTCGACAAACTTGACACTGAAAAGAAGGCTGCTGTCATAAAATATGCAAAAAGCATGGTGAATGACAGTGATGATGACCAAGGCAGTGACGATGAAATGAAATCTGAAGGCAGAAAGAGACTCGGAAACATCGTTAATGAGATTGTCAATGACGTTATTTCTGACAGAAAGAACAAGGATGACAAGAAGATTAGGAACAATAGGGTGACACAGGAAAACCCTTTCGTACCTAAAAGAAGAAAATAATTAAATGCAATAGCGGACAGGTTCTTAAATGGATTTGTCCGTTTTTTGTTTTTTTGTTGCACAATTGCTATTTATTAATTAAAGATTTTATGAAAAATGAACATTAGATTCAAGAAAAAGGATTTGAGACTCAATGAAGATGCCTTTACAGATGTGTCAAACAATGCACGACAGAACCCATCTGGCAGGGCAAATGCACCACTTGGTGACTTTACTGACTCAAACAACGACGGGCAGACAAAAATAACAGTAAATCCAAATGACTCTAACGCAAAGGCAAACTTGAAGAAGGTTGCAAGTGCTTTGGGCCCAGAAGAAACCAAAAAGACAAGCGTCGAAATGGATACAGACAAACCAACCACTGAGAGCCTTGATGCCTATGGAAATATGTTGGAATCCGTTGAATTCACAAAGGGAGAACTCACTTCTTGGCTTAAGACTCTTTAATGCAAACGTTAAATTATGCAGTTGGCTAAATTCATATATTCGGCAGCAAAGGAGCACAACACGTCACTTGGGAACAATGATGCATTTCCGAGAAGGGATGATGTGTCTTATGAATATGTCATTCTGAAGAGAAGGTTCAACAAGGTAGTTGAAGAAGTGAAGAATCTGTTCGGGGAAATACCTTCGGTTTCCGATGCAGAGACAATGTTGGGGAAACTCATAACAAAGGCAAGGAGGATTGAAGAACCGTTACGGCCACAGCTTGAAAAAATGTGTGAGGCCACTGTCGTACATACACTTTCTGTCCCACAAGAGACAGTGATTGTTGAATGCAGCATAGTTTCAAGGATAGAGCCAGAAAATGGAATTAGAATATTACCAGAATACAGTGATGACGATTCTTATTCCTATGATTTCTCTGACGTCGATGAGGTGTACATGGCAAACAAGGCAATACTCAAGAGAAGGATGATAAATGCCCTTGTGCAGGGTGCTTCTTATTGGATGATGCTTGACAGTTTCGATTCTGACAAACTACATGAATGGTCTGACGAACTTCCGAACATTTACATGAAAATAATAGCATTGAACGACTATCTGCTTTACACCAAAAAAGAGAAGATTTCAGACAAGAACCCAATGCTTGGGGCCTATGTCGAAACTCACCTTGGAAATGGAGATGAAAAGACAGTGATAAAATCACAGGGGCTTGTATATCCATTACTGCTACAGGAAACATTCAGAGGCTTCTTTGAGTTGTTCGCATCGCACGGACTTCCAAACGACACGGAAAAGGCAATGTACATAATAAGGCATGCTGATTTTATAGTTGCAGAGGCATGGGACCTAAGAATTGGCGCACCGTTGTGGGAAGATTTCGAGAGGTGCTTTAATAGGGGTGTTGAAGAATCAATGTACCCATATATCTTCTCAAGCATCGTGCAGCTTCCGATTGATGAGTTCAACAATACATTGCAGAACATATTCACACACACAAAGAAAGGAAAACGATATATATCTGACATTGTCGATGATGTCAAGCATGATGAGGAATACAATCTTTTCAAGAAGGACATTGAGAGGTTCAACCTTGAAAAATGCCTAATAAATGATGGAGAGTACGATGGCGAGAATTATGTTCTCCACGAAAAAACAAACAGCCAACAATAACAACAAGCATTGACATGTATTTGTCAGTGCTTTTTTTTGTTTGTATTTCTTGTTCATTGTCAATATATTTGGTATTTTTGCACTGCAACAAGAAAGAATTTCCACAAGAAATGAATAGAAAATCAATCAATTTAGACAAGTTATATGAAGAATGCAAATCAATATACGGTGATGAATATGACCTGTCAAGAATCAAGACTTATGGATATGACAAGAAATATGAAATTGAAATATTCTGCAAGAAGCATGGGTGGGTGAAGACAAGACTATATTCATTCAAGAATGGTGATGGTTGTCCGTTGTGCAAAAAAGAATCGCGAAAGAATGCAAAATTGAAATACACGACAGAAACATACATCAACGAGGCAAGAAGTGTCCACGGTGACAAATATGACCTATCAAAGGTAGTGTATAGCGGTGCGAATGAAAAAATAACTGTAATATGCCCAAAACACGGTGAATTCCACCCGACAGCCTACAACTTCATCCATGGTACTGGTTGTATTGAGTGTTCATATGAAACACTTGCAAAGATGAACAAGAAACCATTGGAACAATATATAGATGACTGCAAGAAGGTCCATGGAGACAAATACATAATTGATAATACGATTGGTTATATTGACACGAAGCATGATGTATTCCCTATATGTAGAACACACGGAAGGTTTCGAATAAATGCAAGTTCATTTCTTGGAGGATGTGGGTGTCACATGTGTTCAAAGACAAGGCCACTTACGACTGATATCTTCATTCAAAGAGCAAACGCAGTACATGACAATTATTACAGATATGACAAAACAGACTATATTGATGCAAAACACAAGATAAAGATAATATGCCCAATTCATGGTGAATTCGAGCAGCTTCCTTCAGAGCATTTGAGCGGTAAAGGATGCAGAAAATGCGCAAGACAGATTTCCAAGTCAGAAGTTGCTGTATTTGAATATGTAAAGTCTTTGGTTGGTGAATGTAATGTAATACAGAATGATAGAACGATACTTGAGAGTGGAAGAGAGGTTGACATATATGTACCACATCAAAGAATAGCGATTGAATATAACGGTCTTGTATGGCACAGTGAGAAATTCAATTCAGGAAGAATGTCACTTTTGGAAAAAACATTGGAGTGTGAGAAGAATGGTATCCATCTGATACACATATTTGAAGACGAGTGGATTGGGCATGAAGATTTGGTTAAGGACAAACTTTCACATATGTTACATATGGATTCAGGCAAAATAAAGATTGGAGCAAGGAAATGCACTGTATGCGAAATCGGATGTGACATGGCAAGATTGTTCTTGGAACAGTATCATATCCAAGGATGGACATCTTCTTCTGTATATTGTGGTGCATTCTACGATGATAACCTTATTGGCGTGATGTCGTTTCTCAGAGAATATGACAGTAATTGGAATATGACAAGATTCAGCAGTAACATTGCATATTCAATACCAGGCCTTGCAAGCAAGTTGTTTTCCTATTTTATAAAGAAATATAATCCAATTGAAATAAAGACATTCCTTGATAGGAGGTGGTCTTGGTCGGATATCAATGTATACGATAGGATTGGATTTAAACTTGACAAAACATTGCCACCAAGTTATTGTTATACCAAAGGACAGAAAAGATATCATAAATTCGGTTTCAGAAAACAGATATTGAACAAGAAATACGGACTTCCGTTGACAATGACCGAAAAAGAAATGTGCGAAAAGATTGGATTTTATAGGATATGGGATTGCGGTTTATTAAAGTATGTATGGAAAGGAGAGAGGTAGATGGTGAAAAAAATGTCAACCGATGAATTCATCAGAAGGGCAAGAATTGTTCATGGAGATAAGTATGATTATTCCAAATCAGACTGCGAAAATCGTGACAATAAGGGAAGGGTGTGCATAATCTGCCATAAACTGGATGGTGACGGAAATGAACACGGAGAGTTCTGGCAAAGGCCAAACTCACATATTCGAGGTGATGGATGTAGAAAATGTTCCAACGAGAACACTTCAAGGATAAACAGGAGAAAGCAATCAAAAACAAGGGAAGAATTCATAACTGACGCCAATAATGTACATCACGGAAAATATTCATACGACAAAGCAATATATGTCAATAGCCATACAAAAATAACAATAACATGTCCAATACATGGTGATTTCACACAGACCCCAACAAACCATCTGCAAGGAAAAGGATGCCCAAAATGTGCCAATAAGGAAGTTACAAGAGATGAGTTTGTAGAAAAGGCAAAGTTGGTACATGGTGATTTCTATGACTACTCCAAGACAAATTACACCAACAACAACACGAGTGTCATCATAACATGCCCTATACATGGAGACTTTGAACAAAAGCCAAAATACCACCTTCAAGGAAAGGGATGCAATTTGTGTGGGCTGACAAGACAGGTTGAAAAGAGATGTGGAACAAGTGAAGAATTTATCTCAAGAGCAAAGCTCATACATGGTGAAACATATGATTATTCAAATGTCAACTATGTAAATTCGCATACATTGGTGGAAATTCTGTGCAGAAAACACGGGCCTTTTAAGCAAATACCGTATGTCCATTTGTATGGTTGTGGGTGTAGGCTTTGTGGAAAAAGTACATCAAACCCAGAGAATGAAATTTATGATTATATAATAGGCTTAATTGGCACATGCGAAGTTGTAAGAAATAACAGAAAATTGCTTGATGGACATGAGATTGATATATACATACCTTCATTGAAGATTGGTTTTGAATATGACGGTTTGTATTGGCATTCTGAAGCAGAAGGGAAGTTCAAGGATTATCATATTTCAAAAACTGAAAACGCCAATAGCAAAGGTATAAGGTTAATTCACATATTTGAAGATGAATGGTTGGAACACAAGGAAATCATACTCAACAAGATAAAACATATTATAGGAAAGGATTCAGCAAGTGTCATTGGGGCAAGGAAATGTTCTGTTACGGTGATAAGCAATGATAATGCCAAACAATTTCTTGAGAGATACCACATACAGGGATATGCAAATTCCACATTATATTATGGGGCGTTCTATAGTGGAGAACTTGTTGGCGTAATGTCGTTTCTTAAAGAACATGACGGAAATTGGAATCTTACAAGATTTGCCACAAACTTTAAATATAGACTTCCTGGTCTTGCAAATAAAATATTAAAGAATTTCATAGTTGATAATAACCCAAATGAAATAAAGACATTCCTCGACAGAAGATGGGGAACGGCACAAGACAATGTATATACCAAAATGGGCTTTAAACTTGTTGACACCTTAAAACCAGACTACTCATATATAAAAGGTCATACAAGATACCATAAGTTCGGTTTTAGGAAACAGATACTTCATAAGAAATATGGCTTACCTTTGACAATGACGGAAAAGCAGATGTGTGACAAACTTGGATTTTATAGAATATGGAACTGTGGACTATTCAAGTATGTATGGAAAAAACATTCAACCGAATTTAATTAAAAGAGAAATATCGTCTATTTATTAATAATAAATGGGCGATTTTTTTTTATGGTTGACTCAAATGATATGGCGCAGGAGTATGTGAAGGCATACACTGACAAAAGTAGAATATATTTCATAGAAAAGTACCTTACAACATTTGATGGTACTGAGGGAAGGAATGTGCCATTCGTGCTTTTTCCAAGGCAGAAGATATATTGTGAGGCACTTGGAAATGACAACAAGGTAATATCAATCAAACACAGGCAGTGTGGTATATCAACAACATCATGTGCATGGGTTTCTGGACAGCTTACGTTTGCAAAACCAGATTCTCCAGAAACTGTACTCTGTATTGCGAACAAACTTGAACAGGCGTGTGAACTACTTGTAAAAATAAGGGATTTTCTTGAACAGGTTCCGAGGTGGTATTGGGGTGATGAGTATTATTCGGCTGACCCGAATTCGGACAAGAACAAAAAGGACATATTCATAAAGAATTCAAAATCATATCTTGAACTTTGCAATGGTTGCAAGGTGTATGCAAAAGCTGCTGGCCCAAACAGTGCCCGAGGCGTGTCTTCGGTTTCAATATTGATACTCGATGAGGCCGCGTTCATGGAGGAAGGTCCTGCTGCATATGCTTCTGCTGTCGCTGCAACCAGTGCCGTTGCCAATGCCAAGATAATAATGGTTTCCACCCCTAACGGTAAGGACGAACTTTATTACAAGACATACAAACAGGCCATAGAGAAGAAGAATGGCTTCACTGTAGTTGAATTCAAATGGTATCAGGACTTGCGTTACAACAGGTTCTTGCGTTGGCATAGGAAGAATGAGAAGACTGGCGAGGAGGAATGGATAGTTGAAAAGACCATAGATGACATGGGCCGTATTGAATATGCACCAGAACGTTGGGCTTCACTTGAAAAGGAAGGGTGGAAAGCAAGCAGTCCTTGGTATATCAAGATGTGTGAATCATTCAACAATGACACAATGAAGATTGCTCAGGAGCTTGATGTGTCTTTCCTTGGTTCAAGCGACAACGTGATTTCTGCTGAAGTGATAGAAAAGATAAGAATACAGGATGTATGCGACCCATTGTCAGACTATGGAGACCCGACAGAAGAACTGACATGGTTCTGGAAGCGTCCTATAGAAGGTCATAGATACATAGTGGCATGTCTCCCAGAAGGTGAGAAGGTTCTTACGAGGCGTGGCGAGATTGAAGCTGAGAATGTGACTGATGATGACGAACTTCTTAACAAGGACGGAAAATGGGTTGGTATAAGGAAAAGGTTTGTTAGGGAAGTCACGGATGAGGAGATAGTGTCAATAAGCTGTTCTGATTCAAAAGTGTACCATTCCTTTACATGGAACCATCCGATATATGCTTCAGTAAGTGGTGACTACTCAAAGAACGGCGGCACATGGAACTTTGCATTTGATTTCCATAAGGCAAATGAACTTTCTATTGGAGATTGGGTCGTTTTTCCTAACATATACAAGAATGACATGTTGTGTTCTATAGATGAAAATGCTTTGCTTTCTATGTCTCATATATACAGGCGCATTACATCAATTGAAAAGTCAACATATAGTGGAAGAGTGTATAATTTTGAGGTAGACGATGAAACGCACACGTTCTGCTGTATGGGAATAACGACACATAACTGTGACCCATCACGAGGAAGTTCTTCGGATAGGACGTCAATACAGGTGATAGATGCTGACGGTCAGGATGAGCATGGTATGCCTTATTTCGAGCAGATAATGGAATACAACGGAAGAGTGCTCGGAGATAAGTTGGGTGATTTGCTTTACAAATATGCCTCACTCTACAATAACGGGTATATTATTGTGGATGCCACTGGAGGTTCTGGTGATGCATGTCTTCTAAGACTGATGAACTATTGGGGCTATAAGAACCTTTACTATGATGATAACGTCATGAAGCAATATATGAAGGTGACGCAGAAGTCTACAGAGCAGTTTGCTGAAAGGATGCCTGGTTTTCATTTTCAGGGAAACAGGTTCAGCCTATTGAGGAACTTTGCCAATATGGTTACTGACGGTGCATTCACGATACATTCAGTAAGGCTGTGCAATGAGTTGGATACATGGATATTCAAGGGTGATGATGGAAGAATGGACCATATGACAGCGTCAAGTCATGATGACAATATCACGTGTGTTGCAATGGCATTGTTCATATTGAAATTCTCATTCCAAAAACTTGAAGCAAGCAGGTCAAAGGATGCTGCCATTTTGAATTCATACATGACTGGAGGTGGATATAATAAGAAAGATTATGTCAAGTCAGAAAAAGTCTTCAAGAACATACCATTGCAGATGTATATACCGAAAAACAGTCAGAAACCAAGGAGAAGAATTGGTGACACATCATATTCATGGCTGTTTAACGGACTTTATTGAATCAAAAAAAAGCGCTACCATAATCGGCAGTGCTTTTTGTTTTCCTTTCAATCAACCAAGTATTGACTTTATCTTGTCTATCTTTTCGTTTATCTTTGACTTCTTCTTCTTTGTTTCGTCATCTTCGACATATTGCTGTAGCTCCTGCTTTGTGCCTATGTACGAACCAGGGGTGCTTGGTGTTGCTACAATGTCCCAACATATGAGTTCATAGTTGTCAACATATGATATACCCATCCTATTGCTTACCTCCCCAACACCTCTTGATGATACACCTATCTTGTATCCGTTAATTATTAAGTTTGCACAGGTGTCTCCGAGTGACGAACATATTCCATATCTTCTGTATCCTTCAGTAAGGTTGAATTCAATTTTTCCTACAAGTGTATGACCTTCCCAATGGCATTCTATTATGTTGTGTGAAATCCTTCCAAGGTCAATGGTAGATTCTGCTGGGTGATTACATTCTCCCAATGCCATTCTTTCCTTGATTAGTTTCTGATACTTCTCAACCTCTGGCTTCAGTATGTTTTCGGGATATATTCTTCCATTATGGTTCTTTATTCCATACTTTTGAAGGACAACGTCAAGAACGAACGGATTTGGTATATTCCATTCTCCACTCTCCATGCTGTCAAATGCCTCCTTTATTATCTTTTTGTTGTTTTCCGTCATGTCGGCAGAGACGTATCCGTCGGATTCGATAAGCAGTCCGACTCCTGTCTGTCCCTTCTTTATCTCAACAAGTTTCTCTGGAATTCTATTTTTCAAACTCATTTTCCAAAAAATTAATTAATACATTAAATAAATATCGGCAAAAAAACAATAAAAACGGCTTTTTTTTTAAGAAAATCAGTCATATACACATTTTTTTCATTTTATCAAATATTTATTTTTAAAAAGTTTGATTTTGTGATATGAAGAAAAAATTGAATATTCGCAGGTCAAATTTTATTGGAATGTAAAAATAAAGGCTTTTAAATATCATTTCTTGATGAAGAAGAATAAAGACAGCAAGGATATAAACGGAACTCTCATAAAGGAGTCTCTGCTTGACTATGACAACCTTGCAACAAAAATCAAAGAAAACGCACCAGACCTCGTGAAGAGCCTTCTTGGCGAACAGGTGCGACAAGCATACGCAAGTCTTCTCAACGAGTCTGACGATGAAGATGATGACACCGAAGAGAAGGATTACGATGTAGAGGAAGTGGATGATACTATGTCTGATTCGGTTGAAGATGAGGATGATGGTGCAGATGATTCCGATGAGGATGATGATGACACCGACGGTATGGAGCCAGATTCTGACAATGACAGCGACGATGACGTTGAAGACGATGATGATGCAGAAGACATCGAGAGCGATGACGTTGAAGACGATGACAGTGCTGATGATTTAGATGATGACGGTGATGATGAGATAAGCCAGACCTTCGATAAGTACAAGACTTCAGACGGCAAGTATGACTTCCGTAACGCAGAAGACGATGAACTCGTTAAAGTTTACAAACTTCTGAAAAATGACGATAATGTCACCGTAGTTAAGGATGACAACAAGGTTCATATTTCAGATGGTGAGACAGGTGTTGAATACATTATCGACCTCGGTGATGACGCAGACACTTCTGATGTATTGGATGACGACATTAATGAAGACAATATGAATGAATCGAGAATTTATGAAATCGCACTCAATGAATACGATTCCCATGTAGGTTATACTGATGGTTATCAGAAGAAAGATGTCATGACCAATGGCGGTGTTTCAGAACCAAGCAAGTATGGTAGGGACATTGACAAGGGCGTTCCACACGGAAGCGAGAAGCCATGGTCAAGGCAGAAGAAGAGTGTGGCTCCGTTCAACAAGAACGTGAATGAGGATGATTACCTTGACGAGCCAGTTGAAGAGGATTTGACACGTGGTGGAGCACATTCTACCATGACCACAATCAAACACACTTCTGAAAGTGACAATGATGGCAGAAACCTTGAAAAGGCAGTAGGCCGTACAAAGGGAACTGGTGGCCCAAGAACCCCCAACAAGATGCAGGAGGCAATCAGAAGGAAGGTCAATAGGATTTTCAATGAGAACGCAAAACTCAAGGAAATGCTTGGCAAATTCCAGTCTCAGCTGATGGAGGCTGCAGTAACCAATGTCAATCTTGGTGGAATCATAAAACTGATTTCTGAGAATTCGACCACAAAGGAAGAGAAGAAGTCAATCATAAACAGGTTCATCAATGAGGCCCATACCATTACAGAGTCTCAAAACCTTTATAACAGGATTTCCGACGAACTCAAGAAGAAACCGTCAGTCACCACTGACATCAACGAAGAGAAGAAGTTCGGAAGTCAGGAGAAAATCAACGAAAGCAAGCTGTATCAGGACGAATCAATCATGGATTCTCTCGGCCTTATGCACAAGATTTGCAAATAAGTTGATATTTAATTAACAAATGGAATAACTTTAATTTTATAATCTTATTTAAATGAGAGAATTTTTATCATCTGGTGTAGTTGGTAACATTGAGTACAACGCACAGAAACAAATTCGTGAGGACGTTCAGAAGCGTTGGGATTCACTTGGCTTTACTGAGGGTCTTCCTGAAGGTGCAATCAAGGAAAACATTGCTACCCTTTATGAGAACGAGGCAAAGCACCTGTTGAAGGAGGCTACCGCTTCTGACAACTCTGGTTCTTTCGAGACCGTAGTTTTCCCAATTATCAGGCGTGTATTCAGCAAGTTGCTTGCAAATGATATCGTGTCTGTACAGGCTATGAACCTCCCCGTAGGTAAGCTGTTCTTCATTCTCCCCGTAACTTCTGAGCGTGAGTTCGAGAGTCCTAACGCCGCTGCAAGTGAGAAGGGTGATATCGTTGACGGTACCGTTGGTCGCCACAAGGGCCTCATGGGCTATGACAGGACCAACCGCAACAAGGAAGGTAGGGTTGAGCCAAGATATTATCTTCCCGATGAGGTGGTTGCAAGTCTTGACAAGGACAAGTGGTACGTTCCTGCCCTCAACGAGACCGTTGCAAACGCAAGTGACTATCCTTCTGCTCTTGCTAGGGCTGAGGCAAAGAAGCTCAATGCTTCTGCTCTCCGTCAGGATGGTCCCGAGGTAACACGTTACTTCCAGAAGTCACTCTATGACCTCTTCTATAACGATTTCCTCTATGACAACTCAAGGGGTAAGGTAACTCTCCACGTAGGCAATGCTACTCCCGTGCAGCTCACTGGTGCTGGCTTCGCTGACGTAAAGAAGGCAAAGGTTTGCGGTTATGACGGCACTGTACGTAACCTCATCCTCAAGGTAGGCGGTTTCTCAGCTTACAATGCAAGCAAGCTCACTGGCCCTGACGGCAACGAGATGGATACAGAGGAGTTCCTTGCTTCTTTGAAGGTTATCACAAAGACCGCAATTGAGGCTGGCAAGTCAAAGGTGAACACTGCTGTCACCACAGCTTCTTTCGCACAGTTCGAGTCAATCCCCTTCCGTGTAGTAACACAGAAGTATGGCAAGGGCATCGTTGAGTACGGTGGCACTCCCTGTGATGCAGAGGGTAACATCTATATTGAACTTGACCTCGCAAAGCCTGTTGCTGAGCAGGGCGGTACAATCGACGGTTATGTAGGTGTTGATGTTGACAAGATTAACGAAGGTGACAGCGATGAGAACTATAAGATTAAGGACCTCTTCAAGGTGGCATGGGCACAGTATGACTCACTTGAACTTGAGACTGAAATCGGTGAGGTTTCATTCAAGCTCGACGCAGTGACCGTATCTGTTACCGAGCGCAAGCTCCGTGCAACATGGTCTCCTGAGCTCTCTACTGACGTTAGTGCTTTTCATAATATAGATGCAGAGGCTGAGCTTACCTCTATCCTTTCTGAGCAGATTGCTGCTGAAATCGACCGTGGTATTCTCCGTGACCTCCGTAAGGTTGCACCTTGGCAGTCTCGTTGGGATGTTAACGGTTGGAGGCGCATGAGTGCATTCTCTACCAACTACACCCAGAAGGACTGGAACCAGGAGCTCATGACAAAGGTTAACCAGACATCTGCACAGATTAACAAGGCTACTCTCCGTGGCGGTGCCAACTGGATTGTTGTTTCTTCTGAAATCTCTGCTCTGTTCGATAACCTTGAGTATTTTCACGTAACTGATGCGAGCGCTGAGCAGAATCAGTACAACATGGGTATCGAGAAGATTGGTTCACTCTCTGGCCGCTATCAGGTTTATGTTGACCCATATTCTCCCCACTGGTCAATGATTATCGGTCATAAGGGCAAGTCGCTTCTTGACACTGGCTATATCTATGCTCCTTATGTTCCCATGCAGCTGACTCCTGCAATGTACAATCCGTTCAACTTCGCACCTGTAAAGGGCATCATGAGCAGGTTTGCACAGAAGACTGTAAACAACAGGTACTTCGGTCATGTAAGAGTCGATGGCCTCGTTCATTGGGATATTAACGAGCTTCGCTAATTGACTGATTAACAGTTATATACATAAAAGGTTAGGGTTATACTCTAACCTTTTTTTGTTATTTTTTTTAATAAACTGTGGAAATAATCAACTTCCGTCATTGTTATATATTTTTGTTTTTGGTATATTTGCATAAACATTGGAAATTAATCAATGACAAAACGAAAGACTACTGAAGAGTTCAAGAATGAGATTCGTTCAATGCTTGGCGACAGATATGGGCTTGATTTGGTTGAATACATCAACAACAAGACAAAAGTTAAATTGATATGCAGAAAACATGGCATTTTCGAGATGTCACCAAATTGCCTTTTAAGTGGGCAGAATTGTCCTAAGTGTTCAAAGGAAGAGTTGTCAAGGAGCATGACATACAATGCGAATGATGTAATTGCACGGTTCAAGGCGATTCAAGGTGATAGGTATGGATATGAAAAGGTTGTATATGAAAAAATGCTTAAAAAGGTATGCTTCACATGCAAGGAACATGGTGATTTCTGGATGACACCATCGCATTTCCTTGAAGGGCATGGATGCCCAGAGTGTGGAAAAATGTCACGTTCTCAGAAAAGGGTAAAGACATTCAATAGTTTTGTTGATGATGCAAACAAGGTACATAACAACAAATACACATATATCAGTGATGGATATAGAAACAATAGGTCAAAGGTAAAAATCATATACCCTATACATGGTGAATTTGAACAGAAGGCGTTGGACCATATACAAGGGAAAGGATGTCCAAGATGTGGTCACATAGCATCAAAGGCTGAAGACGAAATTCATTCGTATATATGCACATTTGTAAATGAGAATGATATTGTGAGACATGACAATAAACTTCTTGACGGCCTTGAAACAGACATATACTTGCCGAAATTTGGCATTTCCTTTGAGTTTGACAGCCTCAGATGGCATAGTGAGGAGTTTTGTAAGGATAGGAACTATCACTTGCTTAAAACGGAAATTTCGGAAAGCAAGGGAGTACATCTTATACATATATTTGAAGACGAATGGATAGAACATCATGACCTTGTATTGGAGAAAATAAGGCATTTTCTCGGAAAGAATGATTCATTGGTTATAGGAGCAAGAAAATGTACTATTAAGCTGATACATAAGGATGATGCAAAACCTTTTCTTGATAGATACCATATACAGGGATGGACTACATCAACATTGTACTACGGAGCATTCTACAACAACAATCTTGTCGGAGTGATGTCATTTCTTAGGGAATATGATGGAAATTGGAATCTCACAAGATTCACCACGGATTCGTCATACAGAATACCAGGTTTGGCAAACAAGATATTCAAGAAATTCGTAACTGAAAACAATCCAATCCAAGTAAAGACTTTTCTTGATAGGAGATGGTCGCATTCAAACTGCAATGTGTATGATAGAATGGGGTTTAAACTTGACAAAACATTGAAACCAGACTATAGATATGTTGTCGGTAATAAAAGAATGCACAAATTTGGTTTCAGAAAACAGATACTCCACAGAAAATACGGGCTTCCACTTTCAATGACCGAAAAGGAGATGTGCAACAAACTTGGATTCCATAGAATATGGGATTGCGGTTTATTTAGGTATGTATGGAAGAAAAATACTTGATATCCAATTGTTTGATAACTTTCTTTTTGGTATATTTGCATAAACAAAATACATACAAAATGAGAAATTCTTATACTGCGATTGCTTGCATTAACGGAAAGAATGCAATAGCAAATGAAGGAAAATTAATGTACCACATCAAGGCTGATTTAGAGAACTTTAGGTCGTTGACAATTGGAAACGTTGTCATTCTTGGTAGGAGGACATTTGAGTCGCTTCCGAATTCAAGACCACTTCCTGGTAGAATCAACATCATTGTGACCAGAAATACAGACTACACTCCAGAAGGTGTTGAAAATTGGTCACAGGAAGACATTAACAACACATTCATTGTCAATTCATTACAGGAGGCTGATGATTTATGCTACAGTTATTTTTCTGATAGAGAACTATTTATCATTGGTGGTGGAATTGTATATTCAGAGGCATTCAAACTGAATATGGTGGAGAAGGTTATACTCACGGTTGTCAATGATGACGCTTACGGTGATGTTTTCTTCCCAGACATGTCACAGAACGAGTCCTTTAAGGTTATATTCAAGACGACAAGCCTCCGTGACCACCCTAATGATACATACTATAAGTATGTTGTATATAAAAGAAAATAGTTGACTTATGCAATTGACACAGAACTTTAGCCTTGAGGAAATGACAAGGACAAGCAAGAAGGTTGACAATACCCCGAACAAATCACAGATTGAACATCTGAAAGAAACCGCAGAAATGTTGCAGACACTTAGAGATAAGTATGGAAAAGGCATAAAGATTAATTCTGGCTTTAGGTCTGCTGCCCTCAATAAAATGGTTGGTGGTTCTCCTACTTCAGCACACTCAAACGGATATGCAGCAGATACTGTACCTACAGACGGTAATATGGTAGAATATCAAAAGGTTGTTCTTGAATGGGCTAAAACACACAAGTTTGACCAGATAATAATAGAATACCCGAAAAACTATGTTGCTTCATGGATTCATATAGGTTGCAAGAATGGTTCTGGATTGCAGAGGAAACAGATAATATATACTAATAACGGAAAGAAATACCAGACAATAAACAATAAATTCTATTTGGAGTAATGTTTAATAGAAAAGAGATTGAGTATAATATAAGGGCATTGATTGAAACTTGGCTTTTCGGCAAGAAGCTCTCTCCGAATACTTTCTCTCTTGAATTCAGAAATGGCGGAAAGAGTGAAAAAGAAATCACTTCAATCGGAAAAGATGGTGTGATAGGGGAAATGGTTGATGCCTTGACTGAAAAGGTTAAATATGAAAGAATTATCCTTTTTGCCAAAGTTGATGGAAAAAAAGAAAATATTGGAGAATTGGAAATTATCTGATTCTCCTTATTTTTTATATATAAATAAAGAAAAAATCATGGAAGAAAATAAAAGCAAATTTTATTCATTGATGGTTGTTGGTGACAATCCGCTTGAAATGATAAAGAAATATGATGCAACAATGGAAGTTGAACCATATGTGAAATACAGATATGATGATGCAGGAAAAATAAAGAAGAAAGCAATAAAACTAATGCAGGACATCATTGACAATTCTGACAAGGTTTCGCTTACCAATATAATGATTGATTATCTTAAGGAGAGAATAAAAAATCTGATTTCAATTTCTGATTTTGAATACTATTCCACTTTAACCGACGGGCTTGAAATAAACTCTGATGGTGATGCGATTACAACTGAAAATCCAGACGGAAAATACAAGACATGTAGGGTTGGAAAAAATCTTTGCATACCATTAACACTGAAAGATGGTTCAAGTTCATTCTCGGCAAAGGCTGGTGATGTTGACTGGGGAAAGATGCATATGGCAAATTGCGACCTCTATAGAATATCATGGGAACTTTATAATGGAGAAAGGGAACCGCAAAATTCACAGGAAAAGTCAATATATGATAACATAAAGAACCAAAAAAGATATTTTGAGGCATTTGAGAATGTCGAAAATTACATAAAATACAACTGTTCATATTGGAATTATGCATATCTTGACAAGAACGGATGGCATGATGCAAGTGACCGTAAAAACTATGAATGGATTACATCATTCTATGAGAAATATGTGTTACCATTGAAGGATGGTGATGTTGTTACAATATTCGAATGCAGCATATAGAAAAAATGAGCACAACCTATTTGGAAGTGCTCATTTTTGTTAGCCCTTGTTGGTATTTATTGATTAGCCAATTATTTCTCCTTTTGTGTCAATATAGAAAAATTGCCCATCATATCTTTGTACTTTTGCAACACCTTTCTTGAAATCACTAACAGTTTTATACCACTCAGAACACAAAATACTACCATCTGGCTTTATGAAATTCCATTTCCAATCATCCCTTTGTACACGTGCAAAGCCATTATAGAAATAATCAGTACTTTTATACCACTCAGAAGACAAAATACTACCATCTGACTTTATAAAATTCCATTTGCCATCACCTCTTCTAACAAATGCAAAACCATTTTCGAAGTCATAAACCAAATCATACCACTCGTCACATAGTACACTCCCATCTGGTTTTATAAAGTTACATTTCAAATCACCTCTTCTAACAACCGCAAAACCAT